>Ga0208112_100380_pt1 | contig 44438 bp, 42 predicted proteins | sample HotLakConsoUCCLE_FD_184736 | JGI IMG/M metagenome (GOLD analysis project Ga0208112, IMG submission 184736) | Hypersaline microbial mat communities from Hot Lake, Washington, USA - Hot Lake Consortium UCC-LE (SPAdes) (version 2) ... | reverse complement strand
TCATCGCGTTGCGGAGGCCGGGAAAGGCGGGCTGCTTGGGCATCGGGGAGCGTCCTTCGTCATCACGCCCAGTCTATCCCAAGTCGATCAAAGGGCGAGGTTTTTCAGACGCTCCTATATCTAATGAGGCCCAAGAAAAATGCGGGCAGTGGAAGGAGACCTTGATATGGCAAAACCGATGACCAAGACCCAGCTCGTCGCCGCCCTGGCCGAGGAAATGGGCAGTGACAAGAAGACGGCGACCGCAGCGCTGGACGCGGTCTGCGGCCTGATCACCCGTGAAGTTTCGCAGGGCGGCGCGGTCACCCTGCCCGGCGTCGGCAAGTTCTACATGCGCGAGCGTCCCGAGCGGATGGTGCGCAACCCTGCCACCGGCGAACAGTTCAAGAAAGAAGCCGACAAGCAGGTCAAGGTCACCATCGCCAAGGCGCTGAAGGACAGCGTCAACGGCTGAGGATCGACGCACAGGGCCACGGAAGCGAAAGGGCTGTCCCGATGGGCCAGCCCTTTTCCTTTGCCCGATCGCGTGGCAGGAGAGACAGGGGGCGTTGCGGCCAGGGCCTTGCCGGGACGAGGCCAGACAACCGCCCGGCCGATATGGACGGCAAGAGGGAACCACGGCGCATGGATATCCGGGCGATCCTCGGCGGGCTGGCCTTCGCGGTCATGTGGTCCTCGGCCTTCACCGCCGCGCGGGTGATCGTCGCCGCCGCGCCGCCGCTCTCGGCATTGTCGCTGCGCTTCCTGATCTCGGGGCTGCTGGGCGTGGCGGTGGCCTACGCCCTGGGGCAGACCTGGCGCCTCACGCCGGCGCAATGGCGCGCCACGATCATCTTCGGCATCTGCCAGAACGGGCTGTATCTCGGGCTCTACTTCATCGCGATGCAGACAGTCGAGGCCTCGCTCGCCGCGATCATCGCCTCCACCATGCCGCTGATGGTGGCGCTGGCCGGCTGGGCCCTGCTGGGCGAACGGATGCGCCCGCTTGGGGTGGCCGGGCTGATCGCCGGGTTCGTGGGCGTCACCCTCATCATGGGCGCGCGGTTCCAGGGCGGGGCGGACCCGGTGGGCGTGGCGCTCTGCGTGATCGGCATGATCTCGCTCACCGCGGCCACGATGATGGTGCGCGGCGCCACCTCGGGCGGCAACTTCCTGATGATCGTGGGGCTTCAGATGCTGGTGGGCTGCGTCGTGCTGGCCCTGCCCGCCGCCATGCTGGAGACGCTGGAGATCGACTGGAGCTGGAAGCTGGTCGGCGCCTATGTCTACGCCACGCTGGTGCCGGGCCTCGCCGCGACGCTCAGCTGGGTCTGGCTGGTCAACCGGATCGGTGCGGTGAAGGCCGCGACCTTCCATTTCCTCAACCCGTTCCTGGGCGTGGCCATAGCCGCCGTGTTCCTGGGCGAGGCGCTGGGGCCGCTCGACGTGGTGGGGGTCAGCATCATCGCGGGCGGGATCCTCGCGGTGCAACTGTCGCGGCAAAAGGCCGGCGCGCCGGTCCAGCCCGGCTAGGTCAGCACCGCGAGCAACAGCGTCAGCGTGAAGAACGCCCCCGCCGTCGCGCCCAGCAGCGCCAGCGAGGCGATCCCCTCGTGCCCGTAACCCTGGGCAAACAGCGCGTAGATCCCGAACATCGGCATCGCTGCCGACAACACCACCGCCAGCTGCAGGTCCGGATCGTGCAGCGACAGCCCCACCAGCGGCAGAAGCGCCAGCGCCAGGATCACCATCGCGGGATGCAGCAGCAGCTTGCCCACCACGATCTGCAGCGCGAGCGCCCGGTTGCCCACCACCGGCAACCCCACCAGCGACCCGCCGATCACGAACAGCGCGATCGCCCCGGTGGAACTGGCCAGCAGGTTCAGCAGCCGCGTCACGCCCGAGGGCATCGACAGGCCGGTCAGCGACACGGCGATCCCCGCCAGAAGGCCCAGCACCATCGGTCGGCGCAGCACGCCCCACAGCATCGCCCGCACCCGCGGCCAGACGCCGCCGCGCATCTGCGTCAGGCGCGAGCTTTCCAGCAGCAGAAGGGTCAGCGGGATCAGCACGAAATTCTCCACCACCAGGTTCATGGCGAGGATCAGCCCGGCATGTTCGGGCATCAGCAGCAGCATCAGCGGATACCCCACATATCCGGAATTCGGGCAGCTTGACCCCATCACCGCGATCGCCTTGCGCGCGGGCCCGGTGCCCGTCGCCGTGAACCAGATCCAGGTGATGGCGATGGTGGCCAGCCCGCCGGCCAGGAAGGCCGCCATGTAGCCGGGCCGCAGCGTCTCGGTCAGCGAGCGTTCGGCCACCGCGTTGAACAGCAGTGCCGGCAGCGCGACGTTCATCACGAAGAGGCCCAGCACCCGCATGTCGTCGGGCCGGAACGCGCCGAACCGGACAGACCCGTAGCCCAGCGCCACCAGCGCGAAGATCGGAAAGGTGATGGCCAGAATTTCAAGCACGCGCGCGGCCTAGCCGATCGGTCCGCGCGCACCGCCGGTCTGCCCGCGATCCAGCAGCAGGTGATCCAGCAGCACGCAGGCCATCATCGCCTCGGCCACGGGCACCGCGCGGATGCCCACGCAGGGGTCGTGCCGGCCCCGCGTGACGATCTCGGTGGCCTCGCCCGCGCGGGTGATCGTCTGGCGCGGCGTCAGGATCGAGGAGGTGGGTTTCACCGCGAAGCGCACCACCACGTCCTGCCCGGTGGAAATGCCGCCCAACACCCCGCCCGCATGGTTCGAGGAGTAGACCGGCCGGCCGTCGTTGCCCATGAAGATCTCGTCGGCATTCTGGCTGCCGGTCAGCGCGGCGGCGGCCATGCCCTCGCCGATCTCCACGCCCTTCACGGCGTTGATGCTCATCATCGCGGCGGCCAGGTCGGCATCCAGCTTGCCGTAGACCGGCGCGCCCAGGCCCGCCGGCACGCCCGAGGCCACCACCTCGATCACCGCGCCCACGCTGTCGCCCGACTTGCGCAGCTCGTCCAGATAGGCGGCCCAGTCCACTGCCGCCTGCGCGTCGGGCACCCAGAACGGGTTGGCCTCGATCTGCGCCGCGTCGAAGCGCGCCCGGTCGATCGCGTGCGGGCCCATCTGCACCATGTAGCCGGCAATCCGCAGCCCCGGCACCAGCTGCGCGAGCGCCGCCCGCGCCAGCCCCCCGGCCGCCACCCGCGCCGCGGTTTCCCGCGCCGAGGACCGGCCGCCGCCGCGATGGTCGCGGATCCCGTATTTCTGCCAATAGGCGATATCGGCATGGCCCGGGCGGAACTTGTCGGCGATGTCGCCGTAATCCTTGCTGCGCTGGTCGGTGTTGCGGATCGTCAGCTGCACCGGCGTGCCCGTGGTGCGGCCCTCGAACACGCCCGACAGGATCTCGACCGCGTCGGCTTCGCGCCGCTGGGTGGTGTAGCGGTTCTGCCCGGGCTTGCGCCGGTCCAGCCAGTGCTGCAACGCCGCCGCGTCCACCGGCACGCCGGGCGGGCAGCCGTCCACCGTGGCGCCCAGCGCGGGCCCGTGGCTCTCGCCCCAGGTGGTGACACGGAACAAATGGCCGAAACTGTTGAGGCTCATGCGCGTTGTCCTTTCGTCCGGGGGGTCTAGCCCGCCGCCCGGTCCCTCTCAAGCGATTTCGCCTTGCGGGGCAATGGGCCGGCAATTAGTGTCCGGCTCACCTCGGGGTGGTCCCCGGCCGGCGGCAACGCGGGCTCGGCGGCCTGAGATGCGCAAGCGAACCCGTTGAACCTGACCCGGTTAGGACCGGCGGAGGGAAGGTATGGACATGCCTCCAGACTTGCCCCGCCCGTCGCGAGAATGGAGGATGTCATGCGACCCACCCTGATTGCCGCGGGACTGATGCTTTCGGCCGGCGCCACGTTTGCGCAGACGCCGGTGCTGACAGTGTATGCCCCCGACTACTTCACCTCCGAATGGGGCCCCGGCCCCGCCATCGAGGAGGCGTTCGAGGCACAATGCGGCTGCGACCTGCAATACGTGCCCGGCGACCTGCTGCCGCGCCTCCTGCTGGAGGGCGAGCGCACCCGCGCCGACATCGTGATCGGCCTGAACACCGACACCACGAAACGCGCCCGCGAAAGCGGTCTCTTCGCGCCTCATGGCCAGGACACCGCGCCCCTCACCCTGCCGATCGAATGGCAGGACGACACGTTCCTGCCGTTCAACTGGTCCTATATCTCCTTCGTCTATGACAGCACGCAGCTGGAGGACGCGCCCGGCAGTTTCGAGGACCTGCTGGACGCGCCCGACGATCTGAAGGTGATCGTGCAGGATCCGCGCAGCTCTATCTCGGGGCTGGCGCTGCTGCTCTGGGTCAAGACGCTCTATGGCGAGGACGCTCCGGACGCGTGGGAGCGCCTGGCGCCGAAGATCCTCACCGTGACCAAGGGCTGGTCCGAGGCCTATGGCCTGTTCACCGATGGCGAGGCGCCGATGGTGCTGAGCTTCAATACCTCGCCCGCCTATCACATCGCCGCCGAGGACGACGCCACGAAGAAGGCCGCGATCTTCGAGGAGGGGCATTACGCCTTCTTCGAGCTGGCCGCGAAGACCGCCACCACCGACCAGCCCGAACTGGCCGATGCCTTCCTGGAATTCATGCTGTCGCCCGCCTTCCAGGAAATCATCCCGACCACGAACTGGAGCTACCCCGCCGCCCTGCCGCGCGAGGACTGGCCCGAGGTGTTCCGCGACCTGCCCGCCCCCGACCGGGCGATCTTCCTCGACGAAGACGAGTCCGCCGCGATCCGCGACGAGGCGCTGGAAGAATGGCGCCGCGCCCTCTCGAACTGAGCGCCGCGCTGGCGGTGGCGGCACTGATCGGCGCGCCGCTCGCCGCGGTGATCTGGCGGGCCGGGGCGCTCTCGGCGCTCGGGCCCGCCGACTGGGCGGCAATCCGCTTCTCCGTGGTGCAGGCCCTGCTGTCGGCGGCGCTTTCGGTGGCGCTGGCGGTGCCCGCCGCCCGCGCGTTGGCCCGCCGCCGCTTCCCCGGCCGCGGCCTGCTGGTCACGCTGCTGGGCGCGCCGTTCATCCTGCCGGTGATCGTGGCGGTGCTCGGGCTGCTGGCGGTGTTCGGCCAGAACGGGCTGGTCAGCCGGGGGCTTGCCGTGCTGGGCCTGCCGCCGCTACAGATCTACGGGCTGCACGGGGTGGTGCTGGCGCATGTCTTCTTCAACCTGCCACTGGCCACGCGCCTGATCCTGCAAGGCTGGCTTTCGATCCCGGCAGAGCGGTTCCGCCTTGCCGCCGGGCTGGGCCTGAGCCCTGGGGCGGTATTGCGCATCCTCGAATGGCCGATGCTGCGCCAGGTGGCGCCCGGCGCCTTCGTGGCGATCTTCGTCATCTGCCTGTCCAGCTTCGCCGTGGCGCTGACGCTCGGGGGCGGGCCGGCGGCCACCACGGTGGAACTGGCGATCTACCAGGCCTTCCGCTTCGATTTCGACCTGGGCCGCGCCGCGCTGCTGGCGCTGGTGCAGCTGGCGCTCGCGGGCGCCGCCGCGCTGCTGGCGCTGCACGTGGCGGTGCCGCAGGCGATAGGCGCGGGGCTCGACCGGGTGGTGCCGCGCTGGGACGCGCAGGGCCTGGCCGCCCGCGCGCTGGACAGCGCATGGCTGGCGCTGGTCGCGGCCTTCCTGCTGACCCCGCTGGCGATGATCGTGCTGAACGGCGCGCCCGGCCTGCTGTCGCTGCCCGGCCCGGTCTGGCAGGCGGCGGGCCATTCGCTGGCCGTGGCGCTGGCCTCCACCGCGCTCTGCCTCGCCTTCGCGCTGCCGCTCTGCACCCGCTGGGGCGATCTGGTGGGGCTTGCGGGCATCGCCGTCTCGCCGCTGGTGCTGGGCACCGGGCTGTTCCTGCTGCTCCGGCCCGTGGCCGACCCCTTGGCCCTTGCGCTGCCCGTCACGGCGATGGTCAATGCGCTGATGAGCCTGCCCTTCGCGCTGCGCGCCCTGCGCCCGGAACTGGACGGCATCCGCGCCGATTACGGCCGGTTGGCGCAGGGGCTGGGCCTGACGGGGCGGTGGTTCTGGTGGCGGGTCGCCCTGCCGCGCCTGCGCCGGCCGCTGGGCTTCGCCGCGGGGCTGACCGCGGCCCTGTCCATGGGCGACCTCGGCGTGATCGCGCTTTTCGCCGATCCCGAGCGTGCCACCCTGCCGCTCCAGATGTATCGGCTGATGGGCGCCTACCGGATGGACGAGGCCGCCGGCGCGGCGCTCCTGCTGCTGGCCCTCAGCCTCGCGCTGTTCTGGGCCTTCGACCGCGGAGGGCGCGTGCGTGCTGAAGCTTGACGCGCTCGACATCCGGCAGGACGATTTCCGGCTGGCGGCCGATCTCGACGTGCCCCGCGGCCGCATCGTCGCGGTGATCGGCCCCTCGGGCGCGGGCAAATCCACCCTGCTCAACGTGATCGCGGGCTTCTTTGCCCCGGCCTCGGGCCGGGTGCTGTGGGACGGGCAGGACCTCACCGCCCTGCCCCCCGCCGCGCGGCCCGTGGCGATGCTGTTCCAGGACAACAACCTGTTTCCGCACATGACGGCGGCGCAGAACGTGGCGCTGGCGCTCACTCCGCGCGCCCGGCTCTCGCCCGAGCAGCGCGCCCGGGTCGAGGCCGCGCTCGACCGTGTCGGCCTGCAAGCCGTGGCAGACCGGCGCCCCGGCGCGCTCTCGGGCGGGCAACAAAGCCGCGTCGCGCTGGCGCGGGTGCTGTTGCAGGACAAGCCGCTGCTGCTGCTGGACGAGCCCTTTGCCGCGCTGGGCCCCGCGCTCAAGGCCGAGATGCTGGACCTGGTGGCACGGATCGCCCGCGACCAAGGGGCGACGGTGCTGATGGTCAGCCATGACCCCGCCGATGCCCGCCGCATCGCCGACAGCGTGATCCTCCTGGCTTCGGGGCGGGCACACCCGCCCCGGCCAACGGTGGCGCTGCTCGACGATCCCCCCCCGGAGCTGCGCGCCTACCTGGGCCCCTGAGCGCCAAGGATTTTGGAAAAATCCTTGGCAAGGGATTTTTTTAAATCCCTTGCGTCGCGCAACATGGCTGACGCCGCGTTTCGGGGTGACAGGGCGCGCGCGGCGCGCAATCCTGCGCGCGATCGAGGGAGGGTTTCGATGACCGGCTATCCGCACATGCTGCAACCGCTCGACCTGGGCTTCACCACGCTGAAGAACCGGGTGCTCATGGGCTCCATGCACACCAACCTGGAGGAAACCGGCGACTGGAACCGCATCGCCGAATTCTATGCCGAGCGCGCCCGCGGCGAGGTGGGACTGATGGTCACCGGCGGCATCGCCCCCAACCGCGAGGGCGGGGTGTTTCCGGGCGCGGCCGGGCTCTACACCGCCGAGGATATCGCCCATCACCGCATCGTCACCGACCGGGTGCACGAGGCCGACGGCAAGATCGCCATGCAGATCCTGCACGCGGGCCGCTACGCCTACGGCCCCGACTGCGTTGGCCCCAGCCCGATCAAGTCGCCGATCAGCCCCTTCCCCCCGAAGGAGCTGGACGAGGCGGGGATCGAGAAGCAGATCGCCGATTTCGCCGCCACCGCCGCGCGGGCGCGCGAGGCGGGCTATGACGGGGTCGAGGTGATGGGCTCTGAGGGCTATTTTCTCAACCAGTTCCTCGTCACTCACACCAACAAGCGGACCGACCGCTGGGGCGGTGCCTACGAGAACCGCATGCGCCTTCCCGTCGAGGTGGTCCGCCGTGTGCGCGAGGCGGTCGGCCCCGATTTCATCGTGATCTACCGCATCAGCATGATCGACCTGGTCCCCGACGGCTCCACCCACGAGGAGGTTGTGCAACTCGCGCAGGCGATCGAGGCGGCGGGCGCCGACATCCTCAACACCGGCATTGGCTGGCACGAGGCGCGGGTGCCCACGATCGCCACCTCGGTGCCGCGCGCGGGCTTCGCCTGGGTGACCAAGAAGCTGATGGGAAAGGTGGGCATCCCGCTCATCACCTCGAACCGCATCAACACCCCCGAGGTGGCCGAACAGGTGCTGGCCGCGGGCTGCGCCGACATGGTCAGCATGGCGCGCCCCTTCCTGGCCGACGCGCATTTCGTGAGAAAGGCGATGGAGGGGAAGGGCGCGCGGATCGCCCCCTGCATCGCCTGCAACCAGGCCTGCCTCGATCACACCTTCCAGGGCAAGGTCAGCACCTGCCTCGTCAACCCGATGGCCTGCCACGAGACCGAGCTGCGCATCGAACCGGCTGTCGCGCCGAAACGCGTCGCCGTGGTGGGTGCGGGGCCCGCGGGCCTGTCCACCGCGATCACCGCCGCCGAGCGCGGCCATGACGTGACCCTGTTCGAACGCGACCCGGTGATCGGCGGCCAGCTCAACATGGCCCGCGCGATTCCCGGCAAGGAGGAATTCCACGGCCTGGTGGACTGGTACGCCACCATGCTCTCGGCGGCCGGGGTCACGCTGCGCCTGGGCCAGGAGGCCGGCGCCGATGATCTGGCCGGTTTCGACGAGGTGGTGATCGCCACCGGCGTGCTGCCGCGCGATCCGGGCATCCCGGGCCAGGACGGGCCCAACGTGCTCAGCTATGTCGACGTGCTGCGCCGCCGCGCGCCGGTCGGCCGGCGCGTGGCCATCGTGGGTGCGGGCGGTATCGGTTTCGACGTGGCCGAATTCCTGGTCCACGCGGGCGAAAGCCCTGCCGAGAACCTCCCGCTCTGGCGCGCCGAATGGGGCGTGGGCGATCCCGAGCAGACCCGCGGCGGTCTGGCCGAACCACAGCCTCACCCGCCCGCGCGCGAGGTGATTCTGCTGCAGCGCAAGGCCGAGAAACCGGGCCGCCGGCTGGGCAAGACCACAGGCTGGATCCACCGCGCGAGCCTCAAGATGAAGGGCGTGAGGATGGTTGCGGGCGTGAACTACGAACGCATCGACGCCGAGGGGCTGCATGTCAGCTTCGGCCCCGCGCGCGAGAACCCGCAGCTGATCGCGGCCGACACGATCGTGCTCTGCGCCGGGCAGGAAAGCGCGCGCGGGCTTGCGGATGCGCTTGCGGCACGCGGTGTCACCGCGCATGTGATCGGTGGCGCCGACGTGGCCGCCGAACTGGATGCCAAGCGCGCCATCGACCAGGGAACGAGGCTCGCCGCCGCGCTTTGAGCCCGGCTTGAGCCAGGCGGGCGGTGCCTGCGCGGCTCTGGTGCCGCGCGTATCGCGCCAAAAAGTAGAAACCTGCAGGAACCACAGGCCGACCGATCCGTTGCTCTCCCGACATCTGCGAAGGAGAGAGAAATGCCGGATATCGCGAACGCCAAGATCCTCATTGTCGCCACCCATGGTTTCGAACAGTCGGAGCTGGAAGCCCCGCGCGACCGGCTGCGCGCCCAAGGGGCGGAGGTGCATGTCGCCACGCTTGACGGGCAGGCCATCAGGGGCTGGGAAGGCTCGGACTGGGGCAGGGAGGCGGAGGCCGATCTGAAGATCGCCGATGCCGATGCCACGCGGTATCATGCGCTGGTGATCCCGGGCGGGCAGATCAATCCAGACCTGCTGCGGGTCGAAGCCGAGGCGATCGCGCTCGTGAAGGCCTTCGACACGCAGGGCAAGCCGATCGCCGCGATCTGCCATGGCCCTTGGGTTCTCGTCGAGGCCGGGCTTTGCGGCGGGCGCGAGATGACCTCGTATCACTCCATCAGGACGGACCTCGTGAATGCCGGGGCGAAATGGATGGACAGCCCGGTCGTGCAGGACCGCAACCTGATCACCTCGCGCAACCCCGGCGACCTCGAGGCCTTCGTCGCCAAGATCGTCGAGGACATCGAGACCGGCGTGCCGGGCACCCGCGCGGCCTGACCCGACTGGAACTTGCATCGGGTTTTCTTCTCGGCTTACCTTTCGATCACCGAACAGCAAGGCGCCTGCGGGCCCACCCAGCAAGCAGGTTGATCGAGGAGGCCGGGAGATGCCGCTCCGACGCTGGGTCGCGCGATACGGGGATCACACCATCACGCTCTGCAACCATTGGTCCTTCGTTCCGGGACGGGGCAAGGGCGAATGGCTGGACATCGACGGCCGGACCGTCCTGTCCGGGCCGGATGCGCTTGTGAACATGGGGGCGCGGCTTTCGGGCCGATTTGTCCTGTCGGGTGCCGAGGTGGAAATCACGGGCCTCATCGGCTGGGACAGGGTCCGGTATCGGGGACAGATCTTCATCGACGGGACAAGGATCGGCGGCGACGCGACGATGGGCACGGTGGAGCGGGACGCGCTCGAGGCCCGTCTCGGTGGCGGCATCGCGCGATACCTGGTCATTTACGGCCTTGTGCAACTCGGGCTGCCCTTCGGCATCGCCATGGCCGTGATCGGGCCGCAGGGTTGGGACGGTATACCGATCTTTCTGAAGACCGTCGCCTTTGCCGGCGGGATCTACGGGCTCGGGATGGGCCTGACCTGGTACGCGTTGGAGCGCCGCGCGCTCGCACGTCTGTATCCGGCCCGGGCCCCCGGGCACTGAAGCCACGGCACCGCCCTGCGGCAGCGCGGAACCGGGAAACGCGCCGTTTCCCGGTTTCCCCGCAGCAAACACTCCGGCGCGAAACCCTTATATTGTCTGCGAAGCGTCCCAATGCTGCCCGATTTCCGGAGCATCACTGACGGCAACGAACCGACGTGAAGGGTATGCGTGATGGACCGACTGACGGAAATGGAAGCCTTCGCCACCGTCGTGGACCAGGGGGGATTCACGGACGCGGCCAAGAAGATGGGGATTTCCAAATCCGCCGTGTCCAAGCATGTCTCCAGCCTGGAGGCGCGCCTCGGCGCCCGGCTGCTCAACCGCACCACACGGCGCGTGAGCCCCACCGAGATCGGGCTGGCCTATTACGACCGCGCCCGCCGCGTGCTCAACGATGCCGGAGAGGCCGATGCGCTGGTCACCTCGATGCAATCGGCGCCCTCGGGCCTCCTGCGGATCAGCGTGGCCACCGACTTCGGCGTCAACCACCTGTCCCCGATCCTCGGCGAGTTCCTGCAGGAATTCCCCGACATCACCGTGAACATGGTGCTGAACAACCGCTACGTCGAACTGATTTCCGAGGGTTTCGACATGGCGGTGCGCATCGGCGACCTGGAGGACAGCAGCCTGCGCGCCCGCAAGCTGACCGAGACCACCAAGCGCATGATCGCATCGCCGTCCTATTTTCAGAAATACGGCCGGCCCCAGCGCATCGACGACCTGAACGAGCACAAGCTGCTGCATTACTCCAACCAGTCCTCGGGCAATGTTTGGAAGGTCACGGCGCCCTCGGGCGAAAAGCGTCAGGTGCGCACCGCGGGCTGGCTCAGCGTGAATGACGGCCAGTCGCTGCTCAATGCGTGCATCGCCGGGCTCGGCATCGCCTACCTGCCCTCCTTCCTCTACGCCGATGCCATGGCGAAGGGTCTGATCGAGGACGCGATCCCCGACCTCCCGGTGGAGACGCAAGGCATCTTCGCCGTCTACCCGCCTGGCCGGTTCACCCAACCCAAGGTCCGGGCCTTCATCGACTTCCTGGTGCATTCCTTCTCGGACAAGGGCCCGACCGACTGGTGATATCTCCCTCGACGACCCACTGGCCCCGGCGCTGAAAGGCGTCGGGGCCAGTTTCGCGCTTGGTGCCTTGCACGCAAGCCTTGCCGCACAGCCGCCGCGCCCTCTTCCCGGTTCCGGCAGCCGCTGCAGGAGGGGCGGGGCCGCACGGCCCCGCTCACGCCCGCGCGCGGGCGTCCCCCGGGCTCAGACGTGCCGCGAGATCAGCCGCAGATGCAGCCCGTGGGCCGCCACGAGCCCGGCCCCGACCTGAAGAACGGCAATCAGCCGCGTCCGCGGGTCACTTTCCGGCAGCACGAGGAACAGCACCAGCACCGCCGCACCCAGGAAAGGTGTGAACGCAAGCGCGAGGCCCCTCGGCAGGTTCCAGCCTGGCCGCCCGCCGGGCCCGAAGGTCATCGGCAAGCGCGCCGCGGGCGGTAACCGCCGATGCGCGCGCACCGACATCGCCGCCAGCAGCAATACCACCCCGAGCGCCGGCGCCAGCGCGCTCATCCGCCGTCCGCCACCACGCCCACGACAGGCCCCATCGCCCGCCCGAAATCCGACCGGCCCAGCGCCGGCGCATGCAGACGCGACACGCTCCCGTCGAGATAGAGCGCCTGCGGCAGCCCCAGCCCATCGCGGAACAGCCGCCCGAATTCATGGAAGGTGACAGGCTGCTCGGAAATCGCGAACACCACCCGGTCGCCCTCGGCCGTCGTGCCCACCCCGTTGCGGATGAAGCGCGACGTGCTGTCGACCAGGAAACGCGGATGCAGCGCGCCGTCGATCACCAGCATCGGTCCCGATTGCGTGGCGTGGCGGCAGGGGGGCGCCTCCTCGGCGAAGCGGCCGGTCTCGATCACCCGGGCGCGCCCCTCGCCGAGGCAGAACACCCCGTTGGGCAGCAGGCCGAAATTTCCCGGCCCGGCCGAGGTCACCAGCCGCATCCGTTCGGTACCGTCCTCGACATAGAGACCCACCGGCGCGCGGTCCTCGTGATACATGCCGGCATTCATCGCGAAGACGAGCCGCCGCCCTTCCCCGCGCAACGCCTCCTCGATGCGCGAGAAATGCGCCCAGGGCCGGCCCTGGGCGTCATTCAGGAAAAGCCGCAACTCGTCGCGTGCGGGATCTGCCTCGCAGACGGTGAAATCCACCCCGTCCTGCGCCACCGACCGGCACTCGGCCGCACCCGCCGCCCCGGCCGGAGCCGCAAGGCAGAGCGCCGCGAGCAGCCGGCACAGCATCACTCGTCGAGGTCGCGGCGCACCGCGTCCTGGGCGAAGAGCCGCCGGGTCTCGTCCAGCCGGTCGAAGGTCTCGTCCAGCCGGAAGCGCAGATCGGGGGCGTATTTCAGCGTCATCTCCTTCGAGAGGGCGCGCCGCAACTCGCTCTTGTTGCGCTCCAGAAGGGCGAGCGCCTCGTCCCGTCCCTTGCCGCCCAGGGGCAGCACGAAGACGGTGGCCACCTTGAGGTCAGGCGAGGCGCGCACTTCGCCCACCGTCAGCGACAGGCGGTTGAGGTCAGGGTCATGGATGTCGCCGCGGTTGAGCACGTCGGACAGGGTGCGCCGGATCAGTTCCCCCACACGCAGCTGGCGCTGGCTGGGCCCGGATCCGTCAGGGGTTCGGTTCTTTGCCATGCCGCCCATCTAAGCGTGTGCAGGGCCTTTGCCAAGCGCCGCGCGCTGCGCTACCACTGCCCACCGACCGCAAAGGGGGACAGGACATGGCCGATCTGCCGCGCATGGTGGTGACGGGCGCCTCGGGGCGCATGGGACGGATGCTGGCGCAAACCGTGATCGAGAGCGGGCGCGCGACGCTCTGCGCGGCGCTGGAACGGCCCGGGCACGACTGGATCGGCCGCGACCTGGGAGAGGCCATGGGCGCCGCCGCCTTGGGCGTGACCGTGACCGACGACGCGCTGGAGGCGTTTTCCACCGCGCACGGGGTGCTGGATTTCACCGCCCCCGCCGCCACGGTCGAATTCGCGGCCCTCGCTGCACAGGCCCGGCTGGTGCATGTCATCGGCACCACCGGTTTCGACGAGGCGGACCTGGCCAGGATCGCGGCGGCGGCGCGCCACGCCACCATCGTGCGGGCGGGCAACATGAGCCTGGGCGTGAACCTTCTGACACTGCTCACGCGGAGGGTGGCCGCGGCGCTGGACGCGGATTACGACATCGAGATCGTGGAGGCGCATCACCGCCACAAAGTGGACGCGCCCTCGGGCACGGCGCTGATGCTGGGGGCCGCGGCGGCCGAGGGCCGGGGCGTCACCCTGTCCGAGGCCGCGGACCGTGGCCGGGACGGGATCACCGGCGAACGGCGGCGCGGCGCGATCGGGTTCCACGCCATCCGCGGCGGCGACATCGTGGGCGAGCATGACGTGATCTTCGCGGCACAGGGCGAAAGGATCTTGCTGCGCCACGTGGCCTCCGACCGCTCTGTGTTTGCCCGGGGCGCGCTGAAGGCCGCGCTCTGGGGGCAAGGCAGGGGACCGGGCGAGTTCGACATGATCGACGTTCTGGGGCTGGCCGACGGCTGACGGGAAACTATTATTTGATCCGAATCATTTAGCCCTGCGTATCGATTGCATTCGAGGGGATCGGAAAGATGCGGAAACTGCTCGCGGCAAAGGCATTGCTCGCTGCGTCGGCCCTGCCGGCCTTCGCAGATTTCACCAAGGTCGACGACAAGTCGCAATTCGTCCGGCTGGTGGAGGGCAAGCAGCTCACCCGCCCGCTGGTGAACCTGAGCGTCTCGCGCGATGGGGCGATCACGGGCAAGGGCGCGATGCGCGACGTGCGTGGCAGCTGGCAGTGGCAGGGCGGCTATTTCTGCCGCGACCTCTACTGGGGCGAGCGTGCCTTGGGCTACAATTGCCAGCAGGTGGAGGTGAGCGGCCGCACCGTGCGCTTCACGTCCGATCGCGGGGCGGGCGATTCGGCCGAGTTCAGCATCCGGTGACGGGGCAGGGGTGGGTCTAGACCCACCCTACGAACCCGGGACTTCCACGATCGGATGCGCCGGAATGCCAAACGCAGGCGCGCCTCGTAGGGTGGGTCTAGACCCACCCCGGGCCTGCATCTCTCAGTTGCGGGCCAGAGCGAACGGCATGCTTGCAGCACCCGCCCGATACCAGTCGCGGATCGCCCGGCGCTCTTCTTCCTCCATCCAGGTCAGATTGGCCGGCGGCATCGCGTGGCTCGCACCCGATTGGAGGAAGACCTCCCGCGCCCGTTGGGCGATATCCGCTCGCGTCTCCAGGTGCACATGCCTGGGCGCGATGCCGATACCCTCCCAGACCGGCTCGCGCGCATGGCACATCGAGCAACGCCCCAGCACGATCTGCTCCACCTCCTCGAACCCCTCCGCTGCCGCGAAAACTGCCGCCGCTCCCTGCGGCGCGCGCTGGGCCGCCGCCTCGTAGCTGTCCTGCCGCAACGGCGCGGTGGACAGCCACATGATCGCCAGGAACAGCACCATCGTGGCGGGCCAGGTCCAGAGCGGGCTGCCCTTGCCCGCATGGCGGGTGTTGAACCAGTGCCGAATCGTCACCCCCATCAGGAAGACAAGCGACGCGATCAGCCAGTTCCACTCCGAGGCGAAGGCCAGCGGGTAGTGGTTCGACAGCATCAGAAACAGCACCGGCAGGGTGAGATAGTTGTTGTGGGTCGAGCGCAGCTTGGCCACCCGCCCGTATTCCGGGTCCGGCGTGCGCCCGGCCTTCAGGTCCGCCACCACGATCTTCTGGTTGGGAATGATGATGAGGAACACGTTGGCCGACATCACCGTTGCGGTGAACGCGCCCAGGTGCAGCAGCGCCGCCCGCCCGGTGAAAACCTGTGTATAGCCCCAGGCCATCGCCACCAGCAGCACGAACAACAGCACCATCAGCGCCGTCGGGCTGTGCCCCAGCCGCGACTTGCACAGCGCGTCGTAGATCACCCAGCCGACCGCCAGCGAGGCCGCCGACAGCGCGATTCCCTGCCACGCCGCCAGATCGAGCTTCTGCGGGTCGATCAGGTAGAGTTCCGCCCCGGCCCAGTAGACGATCGCCAGCAGCGCCGCGCCCGACAGCCAGGTCGCATAGGCCTCCCACTTGAACCAGATCAGGTGCTCTGGCATCCGCTCGGGCGCCACCAGAAACTTGCGGATCTGGTAGAAGCCGCCGCCATGCACCTGCCATTCCTCGCCATGAGCGCCGGGCGGCAGGTCGGGCGCCTTGCGCAGGCCGAGGTCCAGCGCGATGAAATAGAACGAGGACCCGATCCACGCGATCGCGGTGATGACGTGCAGCCACCGGACCGCGAAGGCCAGCCAGTCCCACATGATGGCGAAATCCTGCATCCCCGCCTCCTGCCATTGATCAGGGCGCCACGCTAGCCCATGGCGTTTTCAGGCTCCATCCGAGAAAATGGTCGAGAAGTTTCAGGAATAGCCGAATAATCCGCCATGTCCTATTTCGACAACATCCGCACCTTCGTGCGCGTCTACGAGCTGGGCGGGATGTCCGCCGCCGCGCGGGATCAGCGGATATCGCCCGCGGTGGCCTCCTCGCGAATCGCGCAGCTGGAAGAGCATCTGAACGTGCGCTTGTTCCAGCGCACGACACGCAAGCTGGCGCCGACCGAGCAGGGCCGGATCTTCTACCAGGGCGCCTGCCGCATACTGGACGCGGTGGCCGAGGCCGAGGCCGAGGTGGGCGATGTGACGCGAACGCCGCGCGGCACGCTCTACGTGGCCGCCCCGCTGGGGCTGGGGCGGCGGCTGATCGCGCCCTCGGTGCCCGCTTTCAAGGCGGCCAATGCTCTGATCGACCTGCGCCTGCGGCTCTCGGACCGCAAGCTGGACCTCACGGCCGAGGGGCTGGACGTGGCCTTCTTCCTCGGCCAACCCGAGGATTCCACCCTGCGCCTGCGCAAGATCGCGGATTGCCCGCGCCTGCTCTGCGCCGCGCCGGCCTACCTGGCCGCTCGCGGGCGGCCGTCCCGCCCCGAAGAACTGACGGGCCCGGCACATGATGCCCTGAACCTGCGCTATCCCGGCGCACCGGAATTCCAGTGGCCGCTTCGGACGGCGGATGGCGTGCGCCGTTTCGCCGTCACCGGCCCGTTCGAGAGCGACGACGGCGATGTGCTGACCGGCTGGGCGCTGGAGGGGCACGGGATCATCCTCAAGCCGGTCTTCGAAGTGGCCGAGCACCTGGCCTCCGGCGCGCTGGTGCCGGTGCTGGAGGACACGCCACCGGTGCCGGTGCAGCTTGGCTGCCTCTATGCCCACAGGCGGCGGCAGGACCCGAAGGCGCGGCTCTTCATCGATTTCATGGCGGACCGGATCGGCGCGGCGCTGCGAGCCTCCGGAACGGTGGGCTGACGCCCACCCTACGGGCGCCGGGAGTCGCCGGGGTGGAGCGGGGCGGGCGGAGGTCTCCCCGCCCGGACAGACGAGCCTCAGCTCCCGCGATAGGTCGAATACCCGTAGGGCGACAGCAGCAACGGCACATGGTAGTGCGCCGCCTCGGCCATGCCGAAGCGGATCGGTACGAGATCAAGGAAGCGGGGGCTCTCGCCCGGCGCGCCGGTGGCCGTCAGGTAGTCCCCTGCGTGAAAGACAAGCTCGTAGATCCCCGGCGCGAATTCCGCCACCGGCAGGATCGGCCCGTCGGTCCGCCCGTCGGCGTTTGTCACGAGGCTGCACAGGTGGCTGCGCGTGCCGCCTTCAAGCCGGTAGAGGTCGATCGTCAACCCCGCCGCCGGGCAGCCCCGCGCGGTATCGAGGACATGGGTTGTCAGGTATCCGGGCATCTGCGCTCCCCTTCTGTTCGGCGGCAGGGTATGACGAAGCGGGGGCGGGCGGAATACCACTGCCCCCCGCTGTAATCACCTTTCCGAATTTCCGTAAAGTCGCATCAATTTGCCTGCTATAGAAACCAATCCAGCGAAGGAGGCCTCTGTGACCGCTCCCAGATATCCCCGCGACCTGCACGGCCATGGCGCCGCTCCGCCGGATCCGCGCTGGCCCGGCGACGCCCGGATCGCGGTTCAGATCGTCGTGAACTACGAGGAAGGCGGCGAGAGCTGCATCCTGCACGGCGATGCCGCCTCCGAGGCCTTCCTGTCCGAGATCGTGGGCGCCCAGCCCTGGCCGGGTCAACGGCACTGGAACATGGAGTCGATCTACGATTACGGCGCGCGGGCCGGGTTCTGGCGGCTGCACCGTCTGCTGACCGGGATGGAGATCCCGGTCACCGTCTACGGCGTGGCGACCGCGCTCGCCCGCTCGCCCGCGCAGGTGGCAGCGATGCAGGCGGCCGAGTGGGAGATCGCCAGCCACGGGCTGAAATGGATCGACTACAAGGACCACACGCCGGAGGCCGAACGCGCCGACATGGAAGCCGCGATCCGCCTGCACACAGAGGTGACCGGCGCACCGCCCGAAGGCTGGTATACCGGGCGCTGCTCGGTTCACACGGTCGACCTCGCGGCCGAACAGGGCTTTGCCTATATCGCCGACAGCTATGCCGACGACCTGCCCTACTGGATCCGCGCGGCCGGGCGCGACCAGTTGATCGTGCCCTACACGCTGGACGCCAACGACATGCGCTTCGCCACGCCGCAAGGCTTCAATTCCGGCGACCAGTTCGAGGCTTACCTGCGCGACAGTTTCGATGCGCTCTATGCCGAGGGGGTGGAGGGCCGGGCCGCGATGCTATCGATCGGGCTGCATTGCCGCCTGATCGGTCGTCCCGGCCGGATCATGGCGCTGCGCCGCTTCCTGGACTACGCGCGCGGGCATGACCGGGTCTGGTTCGCCCGCCGGATCGACATCGCCCGGCACTGGCATGCCGAACACCCGCCTGCCGATCATGAGCGCCCCTCCGCCATGGACCGGGCCGCTTTCGTCGCCCGGTTCGGCGGCATCTTCGAGCATTCGCCCTGGATCGCCGAGGGCGCCCACATGCTGGAGCTGGGCGCGGCCCATGACACCGCCATCGGGCTGCACAACGCCTTGGCGCGGATCTTCCGCGCCGCCCCGCGCGAACGGCGGCTGGAGGTGCTGAGGGCCCATCCCGATCTGGCCGGAAAGCTCGCCGCGGCGAAACGGCTGACCGCCGAGTCGACGGCCGAACAGGCCGGCGCCGGTCTCGATGCGCTCACCGATGCCGAACGGGCCGAATTCTCCCGCCTGAACGACGCCTATACCGCCAGGCACGGCTTTCCCTTCATCATCGCGGTGCGCGACCACGACAAGGCCGGGATCCTCGCCGCCTTCCGCCGCCGGCTGGAGCAGACCAGCGAGACCGAGTTCGCCGAGGCCTGCCGCCAGGTGGAACGGATCGCCGCACTGCGCCTGCAGGAGATGCTGCCATGACCGACCGCACGATCCGCCCCGTGCCGCTGACGGCCTGCGCTTTCGCCGCTTTTGGCGAGGTGCTGGACACTGCGGGTGCGCCAGACAAGCTGATCAACCAGGGGCTTTGCGCCCGGTTCCACGACCGCGCCACGCTCGACTTCGGACCGGAGGGCCGCGCCGCCATCAGCCTGTTCGAGGCGCTGCCGCGCAGCCTGCCCTACCGCCTCGAGATGGTCGAACGCCATCCGGAGGGCAGCCAGGCCTTCCTGCCGATGACGCAGAACCCCTTCTTGGTGATCGTGGCCCCAGACAAGGGCAGCCGCCCCGGAACGCCGCAGGCCTTTCTGACAGCGCCGGGCCAGGGCGTGAACTACCGCCGCGGCACCTGGCACGGCGTGCTGACCCCGCTGCACGCGCCGGGGCTTTTCGCCGTCGTGGACCGGATCGGCCCCGGCGCCAACCTGGAGGAACACTGGTTCGACACGCCCTTCACCGTCGAACCCTGACCCAAGCAGGCCGCGACCGCCCGCAAGAGGCGGCGCATCACCGACAGGAGAGAGCACGATGTCCGACGGATCCATCGGCACGCCGGCGCAGTTGCGCGACCCGAACTACACGCCCCCGCTCTGGAAGGCGGTGCCGCTGGGCATCCAGCATGTCCTGGCGATGTTCGTCTCGAACGTGACACCCGCGATCATCGTCGCCGGCGCGGCGGGCTTCGGCTTCGGCTCGGGCTCGCCGGATTTTCCGGACCTGCTCTACCTGATCCAGATGGCGATGCTGTTCGCCGGCGTGGCGACGCTGTTGCAGACGGTCACCCTGGGACCGGTCGGCGCGGCGCTGCCCATCGTGCAGGGCACCAGCTTCGCCTTCCTGCCGATCATGATCCCGCTGGTGGCGGGCAAGGGCGTCGACGCGCTGGCGGCCCTGTTCGGCGGGGTGATCGTGGGCGGGCTGTTCCACGCCGCGCTGGGGCTGGTGATCGGGCGCATCCGCTTCGCCCTGCCGCCGCTGGTGACCGGGCTGGTCGTCACCATGATCGGGCTCGCGCTGGTCCGCGTGGGCGTTCAATACGCTGCGGGCGGCGTGCCCGCCATCGGCACTCCCGAATACGGCTCGGCGCTGAACTGGGCCGCGGCCAGCGTGGTGATCCTGGTGACGCTCGGGCTGAAATTCTTCGCCCGCGGCATGCTGTCGGTCTCGGCGGTGCTGCTGGGGCTGATCGCGGGCTACGTCTTCGCGGTGGTCTCCGGCATGCTGACGATCGAGGCGATCGCCACCTCCTGGAGCGACGCCGCCGCCTTCGCCCTGCCCCAGCCGCTGAAATACGGGGTCGAATTTTCCGCCGCGGCGATCATCGGCTTCTGCCTGATGGCCTTCATCTCCGCCATCGAGACGGTGGGCGACGTCTCGGGCATCGCCAAGGGCGGCGCCGGGCGCATGGCGACCGACCGCGAGATCACCGGCGCCACCTATGCGGACGGCTTCGGAACCGTGATCGCCGGCCTGTTCGGCGGGTTGCCCAACACCTCGTTCAGCCAGAACGTGGGCCTGATCGCCATGACCGGCGTGATGAGCCGCCACGTGGTGACCATCGGCGCGCTGTTCCTGATCCTCTGCGGGCTGGTGCCCAAGGTGGGCGGGGTGATCCGCACCGTCCCGATCGAGGTGCTGGGCGGCGGGGTGATCGTGATGTTCGGCATGGTCGTGGCGGCCGGCATCTCGATGCTGGCGGATGTGGACTGGAACCGCCGCAACATGGTGATCTTCGCCATCTCGCTGTCGATCGGCCTCGGGCTGCAACTGGAACCGGGCGCGGTGCAACATTTGCCTGAGACGGCACAGGTGCTGATGACCTCGGGCCTTCTGCCCGCTGCGCTCATCGCCATCGTGCTGAACCTCGCCCTGCCGCAGGAACTGCCCGCCGAGGCGACCGAGGAAGTCTCGGGCGGGATGTCCGGACAGAAGCCGCGCACCGCGAAGTGATCTCGTCGGAGGCCCGTTTCCACGAAGAGCCGCCTCCGGCGGCACGTCTTTACTGGGTGCGGCCTCCGGCCGCGCGGGGGCCGCAGGCGCGGGTGTTTGGGGCGGGAAGACGAACCGTCACTCACGGCACGCCCGTCTTCTCGGAAGGACTATCCTCCGCGGTGAATGACGCCGAAATGTCAGACGGGGGCCGGCAGCCCGCCTTTTCCGGCCGGGGCGCCAAGCGCCTGCGACAGGGCGGCGGCCGCCCCGGCAACGGCGCGCCCGATCTCCTCCAGCCTGTCGTCCTGCATCCGGTGCAGGGGCCCTGATACCGACAGGCCCGCCACCGCCTCGCCATGCAGGTCGAAGACCGGAGCCGCGATGCATCGCATCCCCTCGGCCTTCTCCTGGTCGTCGAGCGCCCACCCGCGGGCGCTGCTGCGGGCAAGATCAGCCCTCAGAGCCTCCGGATCGGTGATCGTCCGATCGGTGAAGCGGGCGAGCGGCTGCGTGAGCAGGCGCTCGCGCCGGTCCGCCTGCAGGCTCGCGAGCAGCGCCTTGCCGATGCCCGAGGCGTGCATCGGCGAGAGCGTCCCTGGCGGAAAGAAGGCGCGGATACTTTCCTGTGTCTCGACCTGGCTGAGGAAGAGCACCTCGCCGCCCTTCTCGATTCCCAGGTTCGCGGTCTCGCCGGTGGCTTCCATCAGGGCGCGCATCACCGGGCGGGCGCGTTCCACCAGCGACGAGCGGCGCAGAAAGGCCGCTCCGAGCCGGAAGGCGCCCGATCCGAGATACCATTGCTGGGATTGCGGGTCGGTCTCGGTGACCTCGTGCGCCTGGCAGGTCTGGAGCACGCGATAGACCGTGGCCGGGGAGGCGTCGAGCCGCGCGGCGATCTCGGACAGGGTCAGCCCGTCCTGTGCCGCCAGCAGGTCAAGCACGTCCAGCGCTCGATCGAGGGCGCGAATCGTGGTCTGTTCGGGACGGGCATCCCATCCCTTGGGGCGGCCGCGGGGGCGGGGCTGAGGCGCGGGCATGCAGGCTCCAGAATATGAAAAATATTTTCCATGTATGAAAAACCCTAAGATGTTTTGCGTCAAGACCTTTTCTCCCACACCAGAATTATGAAAAACCTTTTCAAAAAAATTGCCGCGAGGCCCGCCGCCGGGTAGATTGCAAGCGAAACAAAGGAGCTGTCCCGATGTCGCAACAGAACCCTGTCTTCATTCCCGGGCCCACGAACATGCCCGAGGTTCTGCGCAAGGCGGTGGACATGCCCACGATGGACCATCGGTCCTCCGCCTTCGCCGGAATCCTCCATCCGGTGCGGGCGGGTGTCCGGGCGGTGCTCGACAGCGCCGCGGCCGAGGTCTTCCTCCTGCCGGGCACAGGTACGCTGGGCTGGGAGGCGGCGTTGACCAACACGCTCTCGCCTGGCGACCGGGTTCTGGCCACCCGCAACGGGATGTTCAGCGCGCGCTGGATCGACATGTGCCGTCGCCTGGGCCTGGTTGTCGAGGTGATCGAGCGCCCCTGGGGCGCCGGGATCGATGCCGACCGGGTGGAGTCGGCGCTGCGGGCCGATACGGCCGGTGCGATCAAGGCGGTTCTGGCCACCCACAACGAGACCGCGACCGGCGTGACCAGCGACATCGCGGCGGTGCGCGCGGCGATGGACGCGGCCGCTCATGGCGCGCTGCTGATGGTGGACGGTGTGAGTTCCATCGCCTCGATGCCGTTCCGGATGGATGCCTGGGGGGTGGATATCGCCGTGACCGGCAGCCAGAAGGGCTTCATGCTGCCAGCCGGGCTGGCGATCCTCGCCCTCTCGCCCCGGGCCATGTCCGCGCTGGACGATGCGGGCCTGCCGCGCGCCTACATGGACCTGCGCGACATGGGCCGCAGCTACGACAGCGGCGGCTTTCCCTATACCCCGCCGGTGGGCCTGCTGAACGGGCTGAAACTGTCCTGCGAGATGCTGCTGGACGAGGGGCTGGAGGCCGTCTTCGCCCGCCATGCGCGCATCGCCGGCGGCGTGCGCGCCGGGGTGCGCGGCTGGGGGCTGGAGCTGTGTGCCGAGGCGCCGGGGCTGGCCTCGAACACCGTCACCGCGATCCGGGTGCCCGAGGGCTTCGATGCGAACAAGGTGGTGACAAGGGCGGCGGACGTTTACGGCGTGGCTTTCGGAACCGGGCTCGGCGAGGTGGCGGGCAAGGTGTTCCGCATCGGTCACCTGGGCATGATGACCGACGTGATGGCGCTGTCGGGCCTGGCGGCGGCGGAAATGGTGATGGCCGACCTGGGCCTGCCGGTGGCGCCCGGCTCTGGCGTGGCAGCGGCGCAGACCCATTTCCGGGCCACCCTGCCCGGCGCCGCGCGCGCCGAGGCGGCGTGAAAAGGGGGAGAGAGCCGATGAAGGACATGAGCGGATTGATCGTTCCCACCTGGGAGGACGTGCTGGAGGCGCATGAGCGCATCGCGCCGCATGTCCACCGCACCCCCGTGCTGACCTCCTCCACCTTCGACCGGATGAGCGGGGCGGAGCTGTTCTTCAAATGCGAGAACTTCCAGAAGGCCGGCGCCTTCAAGGTGCGCGGCGCGTCGAACGCGGTGTTCGGCCTGTCCGACGCGGATGCGGCGCGCGGGGTCGCCACGCACAGCTCGGGAAATCATGCGCTCTCGCTCAGCTATGCGGCCGGGCGGCGGGGCATTCCGTGCCATGTCGTGATGCCGCACACCGCGCCAGAGGCCAAGAAGGCCGCGGTGCGCGGCTATGGCGGGATCATCACCGAATGCGCGCCCTCCACCTCGTCGCGCGAGGCGGTCTTCGCCGAGCTGCATGCGCGCACCGGCGCCGATTTCGTGCATCCCTACAACGACCCCCGGGTGATCGCGGGGCAGGCCACCTGCTCGCGCGAGTTGATGGAACAGGTCGAGGGGCTGGACATCGTGGTGGCACCGATCGGCGGCGGTGGCATGATCTCGGGCACCTGCCTGACCCTGAGCGAGATCGCGCCGCATGTGAAGGTGATCGCCGCCGAGCCGGAACAGGCTGACGACGCCGCGCGCAGCTTCCGGGCCGGGCACATCATCGCCGACGACGCCCCCCAGACCATCGCCGACGGGTTGAAGGTGCCGCTCAAGGATCTGACCTGGCATTTCGTGTCCAACTACGTCTCGGACATCCTGACCGCGAGCGAGCAGGAAATCATCGACGCCATGAAGCTGACCTGGGAACGCATGAAGATCGTGATGGAACCCTCCTGCGCGGTGCCGCTGGCGGTGATCCTGAAGCATCCGGAGGTCTTCGCCGGCAAGCGGGTGGGCGTGATCGTGACCGGCGGCAACGTGGACCTGGACAAGCTGCCCTGGATCACGGGCTGAGACAGGACCGGCGGGGAGACCCCGGCCCCACGGAGCCCGCATCGGGCGAGGCAGGTAGGGTGGGTTGCACCCACCCTACGCGACGACGACAGAGACGAGCGGCACGCCCGTCCAATCGCCCGGCGGCCACGCGCCCCCCGGGCCGAGAAGGAGAGAGACCATGAAGGATCTGACGGAATTCGATGGGCTGGACGTGGGTTTCGACATTCCCGCCCTACCGGGAATGGACGAGGCGGAGATCCAGACACCCTGCCTGGTGCTCGATCTCGACGCGCTGGAGCGCAACATCCGCAAGATGGGCGATTATGCGCGCGCGCATGGCATGCGCCATCGGGTGCATGGCAAGATGCACAAGTCGGTGGACGTGGCGAAGCTCCAGGTCGAGCTGGGCGGTGCCTGCGGCGTGTGCTGCCAGAAGGTGTCCGAGGCGGAGGTCTTCGCCCGCGGCGGCATCAAGGACGTGCTGGTCTCGAACCAGGTGCGCGACCCGGCCAAGATCGACCGGCTGGCGCGGATGCCGAAACTCGGCGCCCGGACGCTGTGCTGTGTCGACGACCCGGCAAACGTGGCGGACCTGTCCGAGGCCGCGATGCGGCACGGCACCGAGATCGAATGCCTGGTGGAGATCGATTGCGGCGCGGGCCGCTGCGGCGTGACCACCACGCCCGCCGTGGTGGAGATCGCCAAGGCCATCGACGCCGCGCCAGGCCTGAAATTCGCCGGGCTCCAGGCCTACCAAGGCGCGATGCAGCATCTCGACAGCTATGACGAGCGCAAGACCAAGATCGACATCGCCGTGGCGATGGTGCGCGACGCGGTGGAGGCCTTGAAGGCCGAGGGGCTGGACTGCGACATCGTCGGCGGTGGCGGCACCGGCTCCTACTACTTCGAGAGCAATTCGGGGGTCTACAACGAGCTGCAATGCGGCTCCTACGCCTTCATGGACGCGGATTACGGCCGCATCCTGGACAAGGACGGCCAGCGCATCGACCAGGGCGAGTGGGAGAACGCACTGTTCATCCTGACCTCGGTCATGTCCCATGCCAAGCCCGACAAGGCCATCGTGGATGCCGGCCTGAAGGCGCAATCGGTGGATTCGGGGCTGCCGGTGATCTTCGGCCGGGACGACGTGACCTACGTGAAATGCTCGGACGAGCACGGCGTGGTCGCGGACCCGGAAGGCGTTCTGAAGGTCAACGACAAGCTGAAGCTGGTGCCGGGCCATTGCGACCCCACCTGCAACGTGCACGACTGGTATGTGGGCGTGCGCGGCGGCAAGGTCGAGACGCTCTGGCCCGTGTCGGCACGCGGCAAGGCCTACTGAACGCGCGGAGCGCACCGGCCTACGGCCGGTGCGCTCCGCGAGGGATGATTTCACCAAGAAGAAGGAGGCCGCGCTCATGTGGATCGTGCCCGAGGCGGAGATCGCGGCGCTGGTGGACGAGTCGGTTGCCTTCGACGCCGTGGAGAAGGTGTTCGCGGCCATGGCCCGGGGCGAGGCGCGCAACTTTCCGGTGGTGCGCGAGGCGCTGGGACATGCGGATGCGCTTTACGGGTTCAAGTCGGGCTTCGATCGGGCCGGGCTGGCGCTGGGGCTGAAATCCGGGGGCTACTGGCCCGGCAATGCTGACAGGGGGCTGACCAACCACCAGTCCACGGTGGTGTTGTTCGACGCCGATACCGGCCGGCCCTCGGCACTGGTGGGCGGCAACCTGCTGACCGCGCTGCGCACCGCCGCGGCCTCGGCGGTGTCGATCCGGCACCTGGCGCCGGCCGGTGCCAGGGTGCTGGGCATGATCGGCGCCGGGCATCAATCGGCCTTCCAGCTGCGGGCCGCGGCCCGGGTGGGCGCCTTCGAGCGGGTGCTGGGCTGGAACCTGCATCCCGACATGCTGCCGCGGCTGGCGCAAACCGCCGAGGAGCTGGGCCTGCCCTTCGAGGCGGTGGACCTGGATCGCCTGGGGCGGGAGGCCGACGTGATCATCTCGATCACGTCGAGCTTCGCGCCACTGCTGATGGACGCACATGTAACCGGTCCCACCCATATCGCCGCGATGGGCACCGACACGATAGGCAAGCAGGAGCTGGACGCGGCCCTGGTGGGCCGGGCGCGGCGCTTCACCGACGAGGTGGCGCAAGCCGTCACGCTGGGCGAGTGCCAGCACGCGGTCGCCGCCGGGCTCGCCGATGCCGGGAGCATCACCCCGCTCGGCGCGGTGATCGAGGGCAAGGCCCCGGGGCGCGTGGGTGACGAGGTGACGCTCTTCGACGGCACCGGCGTGGGCCTTCAGGACCTTGCCGTGGCCGCCATGGCCGTCGAACGCGCCATCGCGGCGGGTGTGGCGGTCGAGGTCGATCTCTGATAGCTGCGGCTCTGCATCGCGGCAGGAGACGGCGGACATGTCTGAGCGACCCATCAGGCTGGCATTGAACGGTTTCGGGCGGATCGGCCGGACGCTCTTGCGCCAGCTCCTGCGCGATGGCGCGGGGTTCGACCTGGTCTGCGTCAACGACATCGTCGCCCCTGATCTCTGCGCCTACCTGTTCCAGTATGACAGCGTGTTCGGCCCCTTCCCAGGCACCGTCGAGGCGCAGGACGGCGCGCTGGTCGTGGATGGCCGCCGCATCCCGCTGCACCGTGCCGAACAGCTGGACATGCTCGACCTGTCGGGCATCGATATCGTGCTGGAATGCACCGGCCGCGCCACGACGCCCGAGATCGCAAGCGAAGGGCTACGCGCGGGCGCCGATCGGGTGCTGATCTCGGGTCCGTCCCCGGCCGCCGAGCTGACCGTGGTGCTTGGCGCCAACGCCGAGCGCCTGGCGGGCCAACGCATCGTGTCGAACGCGTCCTGCACCACCAACGCGCTGGCGCCGCTGCTGCGCCTGCTGGACGATACCTGGGGCGTCGAGAGCGGCCACATGACCACCGTGCATTGCTACACCGGCAGCCAGCCCACCGTGGACAAGCCGCGCGACACGCCGGAACGCTCGCGCGCGGCGGCACTCTCGATGGTGCCCACCACCACCAGCGCCGGCCAACTGATCGGCGTGGTGCTGCCGCATCTCGCCGGCAGGGTCGAGGCGCGCGCGATGCGGGTGCCCACCGCCTCGGTCTCGGCCATCGACCTGACGGTGATGACCCGCGATCCCGTCAAGGCCGACGCGGTGAACGCCCGGCTCAGGCAGGCCGCGTCCGCCTCCCCGGTGTTCGGCTGGATCGAGGCGCCGCTCGTCTCGACCGATCTGCGCGGCCGCCCCGAATCGCTGATCGTCAGCGGGCCGGAGACCTCGGTCTCCTCCGGCGGGCTGCTGCGGGTCTTCGGGTGGTACGACAACGAATGGGGGTTCTCGTGCCGGATGCTCGACATGGCCCGCCTGATGATGGGCAAGGGCTGACCACGCAGGCCGAACACCGCCCACCCCTTCCTCCGGCCGGAAATATCCCGGGGGTGAATTGGCCGCAGGCCAGGAAGGGGCAGCGCCCCCTCGCGCTAGCGCGCGCCACCGCCGCCGGCAGGTCTCAAAGCCGCGCGTGCCGGTTCACGTCCTTGTAGAGCAGGTAGCGGAACGGCCCCGGCCCGCCCGCATAGCAGGCCTGCGGACAGAAGGCGCGCAACCACATGTAGTCGCCCGCCTCCACCTCGACCCAGTCGCGGTTCAGCCGGTAGACCCCCTTGCCCTCCAGCACGTAGAGCCCGTGCTCCATCACATGCGTCTCGGGGAAGGGAATCACCCCGCCGGGCTGGAACGTCACGATGGTCACATGCATGTCGTGGCGCAGATCGGCCGGGTCCATGAAGCGCGTGGTGGCCCAGCGCCCCTCGGTGCCCGGCATCGCATCCGGCGCCACCTCGGCATCGGACGAAAAGAACGCCTCGGGCATCTTCAGGCCGTCCACCGGCTCCCAGGCCTTGCGAATCCAGTGGAAGCTGGCGGGCGTCTCGCTTTCGCAGCGGATGCGCCAGCGCACCCCGGACGGCAGATAGGCGAACCCGCCCTCCTCCAGCACCCGCTCGCCCGCATCCGTCGCCACCCGCACCGCGCCGCGCACCACGAACAGCGCCGCCTGCGCGCGCGGATCGGTTTCCGGCCGGTCGCTTCCGCCGCCCGGCTGCAACTCGGCGATGTAATGCGAGAAGGTCTCGGCAAAGCCCGAGAGCGGGCGCGCCAGCACCCAGAACCGCGCGCGGTCCCAGAACGGCAGCAGGCTCGCCGTGATGTCCCGCAGCGTGCCGCGCGGGATCACCGCGTAAGCCTCGGTGAAGACCGCCCGGTCGGTCATCAGCTGCGTTTGCGGCGGCAGGCCGCCCTCCGGTGCATGGTAGCGCGTCATTTCTGGCCCCCGCGATGCTGTCATGGCCCGCATCAAATCCCAGCTGCGCGCGCCGCGCCAGCGCCAATCCGGGCGCGCCCGCCGAAAGCAGCTACAGGCAACTCCGCATAATCGCGGGGTTGCGGCGCCTCAGAAATCCACCGCGATGCCCTTGCGCTCCCAGTCTCCGTAGCGCACCGGCTCGGGCCCGTCGCGCCCGCCCAGTTCCGGTGGCAGGTCCAGAGGCTTGGCCGCCTTCCGGCGTTCTTCGGCCTCGGCCAGGGCGCGCAGCGCCTCGGGGGGCAGATCCTCGCGGTCTTCGCTCATCTCTCGGCCTTCCGTCATGCTCCGCAGGCTGATATAGCCCGCCCCTGCCGTCACGCCAAGCAGGAGCGCCGATGTCCGAAGATGCCCATGCCGCCCGCCGCGCAGCGGTCCGCCTGCTCGATACGGTGCTGGGCGAGGGCCGGATGCTGTACGAGGCCGAGTCGCGCCTCGCCGCCCTGCCTCCCGAGACCCGCGCCGCCGCCCGTCGCCTCGCGCAGGACACGCTGCGCGCGCTGGAACGCGCCGACCGGCTGCTGGCGCGCCACCTGCGCAAGCCCCCGCCGCTGACCGCGCGCAACGCGCTGCGGCTGGCCACGGTCGAGCTCTGCACCGGCGGCGCGGCCCATGGCGCGGTCAACGGCGCGGTGGAGATCGTGGCCGGCGCGGGCAGGCGCGCCGCCCCCGCCAAGGGCATGGTCAACGCGGTGCTGCGGAAGCTGGCGGACACCGGCCCCGCGGAATGGCGGAAACTGCGCGTGCCGCACCTGCAGAAATGGCTGCGCAAGCCGCTGGTGCAGGCCTGGGGGGCCGAACCCGTGGCCGCGATGGAAGCCGCCCATTTCGCAGGCGCCCCGCTCGACCTGACGGCCCGCGACGATCCCGAGGCCCTGGCAAGGGCCACCGGCGGCACGCTGCTGCCCACCGGCTCGGTGCGGCTGCACGGGCATGTGCAGGTCAGCGCCCTGCCCGGCTATGCCGAGGGCTTGTTCTGGGTGCAGGACGCCGCCGCCGCCCTGCCCGCAAGGCTGCTTGCTCCCGAACCCGGCGAGAAGGTGCTGGATCTCTGCGCCGCGCCGGGCGGCAAGACGCTGCAAATGGCCGCCGCGGGCGCCCGCGTGACGGCGGTGGACGCCTCCGGCCCACGCCTTGCCCGGGTGGCCGCGAACCTCGCCCGCACCGGTCATTCCGCTACGCTGGTGGAGGGCGACGCGCTTGCGCAAAAGGGGCAATGGCCCGCCATCCTGCTGGATGCGCCCTGCTCGGCCACCGGCACGATCCGCCGCCACCCCGAACTGCCCCATACCCGCGACGGAACCGGCATCGACGCGCTGATCGACCTCCAGGCCCGCCTGCTCGACCACGCGATCGGCCTGTTGGCGCCGGGCGGGCGGCTGGTCTACTGCACCTGCTCGCTCATCCCCGACGAGGGCGAGGTGCAGGTGGAGGAGGCACTCGCCCGCCATCCCGATCTCGGCGTCGCTCCGCCCGAGGCCCCCTGGATCGAGCCGGGCTGGCGCAGCCCCGAGGGCGGGCTGCGGCTGCGCCCGGATTTCTGGGCCGACCGCGGCGGCATGGACGGGTTCTACATGGCCGTGCTGCAGAAGGCCTGAGCGCGGCGCAGCCCGCCGCATCCGCACCGGCCCGCCTGACCGCGCCATCCCGTGCGCGACCCGCCGCTTCATTGTTCTCCAAATACGCGTGTCGGGGCCTTGCGGCGCGCGCCACGTCCGCTCACCACACCCCCCGTGACCACAGTGTTGCATCGCGGCTGGCCTCGGGCCGCAATCGCGCCGTGCCCGATGACTTCCCCGGGCGGCGCCGGTATATTGCGCGAAATCGAAGGCGCGGGCGTCGCGCACGAGGCCGAGAGCAACCATGTCCAACCGCACCGGCTGGCGCGCACGGCGCCGCCGCTTCCTGGATCGCTTCCATGCCTGGGCGGCCACACGGTCGCGCCCGGCCACAGGCTTCGTCTCCCACCCCGAGCCGCGCAGCATCGGGCGCGTGGCACGCGGCCGACAGCTCTGCGCCGGCAACCTGATGTTCGCGGGCCACCTCGTCGAGGCACCGGGCAGCAGCCCCTGGGCCCTCGACCCGCCCGATGCCGCCTTCGCCGAAGAACTCCACGGCTTTACCTGGCTCGACGACCTGGCCGCCACGGGCGACCGCGAGGCGCGCGCCACCGCCCAGGCCTGGCTCTGGGACTGGATCGCGCGATATGGCCGCGGCCGCGGGCCGGGCTGGACACCCGACCTGACGGGCCGCCGGGTGATCCGCTGGATCAGCCACGCGATCTTTCTTCTCCAGGGCCAGGACGCCCGCGCGCAAGAGGCGTTCTTTCGCGCGCTCGCCGGGCAGACGGCCTTCCTGGGCCGCCGCTGGTCCACCGCGCCTGCGGGCCTGCCCCGGTTCGAGGCCCTGACCGGGCTGCTGCAGGCCTCGCTCTCGCTTACCGGCATGGAACAACACCGCGCCCCCGCCTTGGCCGGGCTGGAGCGCGAGTGCCGTGCCCGGATCGACCCGCAGGGCGGCATCCCGGGCCGCAATCCGGAAGCGCTGATGGAGGTGCTGGCGCTGCTGACTTGGGCATCCGAGGCGCTGCAAGAAGCGCATCGCGCCCCGGGCCCGGCGCATGATGTGGCGATTTCCCGCATCGTGCCGGTGTTGCGCGCGCTGCGTCACGCCGATGGCGGGTTGGCGCGCTTTCACGGCGGCGGGCGCGGGGCCGAGGGGCGGCTGGATCGTTCGCTGGCCGCCGCCGGCACCCGCCGCCGGCCGCTGGAGGGGCTGGCGATGGGCTTTGCGCGGCTCTCGGCGGGCCGGACCAGCCTGATCGTCGATGCCGCCCCGCCCCCGGCCGGGCGGCACTCGACCGAGGCACACGCCTCCACACTGGCCTTCGAGCTGACCTCCGGGCGCCGGCCGCTGATCGTGAACTGCGGCTCGGGCGAAAGCTTCGGATCCGAATGGCGCCGCGCCAGCAGGGCCACCGCCTCGCATTCCACCCTCGCACTGGAGGGGTATTCCAGCGCGCGCTTCGGCAAGCCGGGCCAGGGGGCCGCCGCCGAACGCCCGCAACTGCACGACCTGCCCCGGCATGTGCCGGTCCAGATCAGCCGGACCGAAGCGGGCACCCGGTTCGAGGGCGGGCATGACGGCTACGTCGCCACCCACGGGCTGACCCATGCGCGCACCCTCGAGCTTGGCCTGGACGGGCGCGGGCTGGCAGGCGAGGACATGCTGCTGGCGATGGAGGACGCGCACAAGCGCCGCTTCGACAAGGCGCTGGACGCCGCGCGCCTGCAGGGGTTGGCCTTCTCGATCCGGTTCCACCTGCACCCGGATACCGATGCGGAGCTGGACATGGGCGGCAACGCCGTCTCGGTGGCGCTGCGCTCGGGCGAGATCTGGGTGTTCCGGCATGACGGCACCGCCACCCTGGCGCTGGAACCCGGCGTCTACCTGGAAAAGGGACGGCTGCGGCCCCGTGCCACCCAACAGATCGTTTTATCCGGCCGCGCGATGGAGTATGCGACCCGCATCCGCTGGTCGCTGGCCAAGGCGCAGGACACCCCCGTCGCCCTGCGCGACCTGACCGAGGACAAGGACGTGGAAACCATATTCTGACGCTGCCCCGGAGATCCCCATGACAGACCTCGCCCCCATCCGCCGCGCGCTGCTGTCGGTGTCCGACAAGACCGGCCTCGTGGAGTTCGCCACTGCGCTCGCCGCGCGCGGGGTGGAGCTGGTCTCCACCGGCGGCACGGCGGCGGCGCTGCGCGAGGCCGGGCTGCAGGTGCTGGACGTGGCCGCGCTCACGGGCTTTCCCGAGATGATGGACGGTCGGGTCAAAACGCTCCACCCCGCGGTGCATGGCGGGCTCCTGGCGCTGCGCGATGACCGCGCCCACCTGTTCGCGATGGAAGAGCACGGCATCCGCGGCATCGACCTGCTGGTGGTCAATCTCTACCCGTTCGAGGCCACGGTGGCGCGCGGCGCCGACCATTCCGAGGCGATCGAGAATATCGATATCGGCGGCCCCGCGATGATCCGCGCCGCGGCCAAGAACCATCGGTTCGTCAGCGTGGTGACCGATGTGGCCGACTACACCGCGCTGCTGGACGAGCTGAGCGCCCATGACGGCGCAACCAGCTACGTCTTCCGCCAGCGCCTGGCGCTGACCGCCTATGCCCGCACCGGCGCCTATGACGCGGCGGTCTCCGCCTGGATGGCGCAGGCGCTGGCGGAACAGACCCCGCGCCGTCGTGTCTTCGCCGGAACGCTGGCCCAGCCGCTCCGCTATGGCGAGAACCCGCATCAGGGCGCGGCCTTCTACACCGATGGCAGCGCACGGCCCGGCGTGGCCACCGCCACCCAGCACCAGGGCAAGGAACTCAGCTACAACAACATCAACGACACCGACGCCGCCTTCGAGCTGGTCAGCGAATTCGCACCCGGAGACGGGCCGGCCTGCGTGATCGTCAAACACGCCAACCCCTGCGGCGTGGCGCGCGGCGCGACCCTGGCCGAGGCCTATTCCCGCGCCTTCGACTGCGACCGCGTCTCCGCCTTCGGCGGGATCGTGGCGCTGAACGCGCCGCTCGATGGCGCCACGGCGCGCGCCATCACCGAGATCTTCACCGAGGTGGTGATCGCCCCCGGGGCCGATGCCGAGGCGCGCGAGGTCTTCGCCGCCAGGAAGAACCTGCGCCTGCTGACCACCGGCGGGCTGGCCGACCCGGCCGCCCCGGGCCTTGCCTTCCGTCAGGTGTCGGGCGGGATGCTGGTGCAGGACCGCGACGCCGGCCGGCTGACCCGCGCCGACCTGAAGGTGGTGACCCGGCGCGCGCCCACGGAGGCGGAGCTGGACGACCTCCTGTTCGCCTGGACGGTGGCCAAGCACGTCAAGTCCAACGCCATCGTCTATGCGAAGGACGGCGCCACCGTTGGCGTGGGCGCGGGACAGATGAGCCGGGTGGACAGCACCCGGATCGCGGCGCGCAAGGCGCAGGACATGGCCGAGGCGCTGGGGCTGGAGACAGTGCCCACGCAGGGCTCCGTCGTGGCGTCGGACGCGTTCTTTCCCTTCCCGGACGGCCTGCTGGCCGCGGCCGGTGCCGGGGCGCGCGCGGTGATCCAGCCGGGCGGCGCCATGCGCGACGACGAGGTGATCGCCGCCGCCGACGAGGCCGGGCTGGCGATGGTGTTCACCGACATGCGGCATTTCCGGCATTGAGCGCGTGGCTGAGGCAGAAGGGGGCTCCGCCCCCGCCGCGCCTGCGGCGCGACTCCCCCGGCGTATTTTTCGGAACAATGAAGGAGGGCGCGCGATGCGGCTGGTGATCTGGGCGGCGCTTGCGGCCTTCGTGCTGGACCAGGCCAGCAAGCTGGTGGTGATCCATTGGATGCGCCTGCGCGAGACCGGCGGGATCGACGTAGTGCCCCCGTTGCTGCGGTTTCGCTACGGCGAGAACCGGGGGATCAATTTCGGCCTGTTCGACGGCGGCTCGGAGGCGTCGCGCTGGATCCTGATCGGGATCGCCGTAGTGATCTGCGCCGCGGTGCTGGTCTGGGTCTGGCGCGAGCGGATGGGCGCGCTGGCGCGGGTTTCGGCCGGGCTGCTGGTGGGCGGCGCGCTGGCCAACGTGCTGGACCGGCTGCTTTACGGCTTCGTGCTGGATTTCCTGAACATGTCATGCTGCGGGATCGACAACCCTTTCGTCTTCAACATCGCCGATATCGCCATCTTCGCGGGAGCCATCGGGCTGGTGGCCTTCACCGGGGGAAAAAAGGCCCCGTGACGTGGCGCGCGCGATCCGCTAAGGCTGTGGGAAAGCAGGAACGGAGGGTGGCGATGCGGCTGCCGCACTTGGCGATTTCGGGGATCTTGCTGGTCACGCTGGCCGCTTGTGGCGGGCGCGACATCACCCTGCGCGACTTGTCCAACCCCGCCGGCGGGCCCGAGGAATTCGCCATTGTGCCCAGCAAGCCGCTGGAAATGCCCGAGCGGATGGACGCGCTGCCGACACCCGCGCCCGGCAGCGCCAACCGCACCGACTTGACGCCCAAGGCCGATGCGGTCGCAGCGCTGGGCGGCAACCGGGCCCTGCTGGGCGGCGAGGGGATCCCCGCCGGCGATGCGGGGCTGGTGCGCCATGCGTCGCGCTACGGGGTGCCCGGCGGCATTCGCCAGACCCTGGCCGAAGAAGACCGGGATTTCCGGACGCGCAAGTCGCGCTTCACCAATATCAGGCTGGTGCGGGTGGACCGCTACAACCAGGCCTATCGGCGCCAGACGCTCGATCCCTACCAGGCGCTCGAGGCCTATCGCCGTGCCGGCGCCTACACGCCCTCGGCGCCGCCGTCGGTGGAGTGACGCGCGGGTCTCTTCACGAATTCGCAAGCCGCGCTTGAACACGGCGTCCGCCAGCACAGCTTAGAGGAACTCAAGGCAGGAGGCCCGCCATGCGCCGCTTCGCGCTCTTACTCGTCCTTCTCGTCGCCGCCCTTCATGCGGGCGTCCCCGCGATGGCCGCGCAGAAGGTGACGGATTTCACCCTCGACAACGGTATGGACGTCGTCGTGATCGAGGATCACCGCGCGCCGGTCGCCGTGCACATGGTCTGGTACCGTGTGGGCTCGGCGGACGAACCCCGGGGACGATCCGGTATCGCGCATTTCGTCGAACACCTGATGTTCAAGGGCACCGAGACAATGGGCCCGGGCGAGTTCTCCGACGTCGTGTCGGCCAATGGCGGCACCGACAACGCCTTCACCAGCTACGATTTCACCGGCTATTTCCAGCGTGTCGCCGCGGACCGGCTGGATCTCATGATGAAGATGGAGGCCGACCGGATGGTGAACCTCCGGCTGACCGAGCAGGACATCGTGACCGAGCGCGACGTGATCCTGGAAGAGCGCAACCAGCGGGTGGAGAACGACCCTGGCAGCCTGTTCCGCGAGCAGCGCAACGCGGCGCTCTACCTGAACCATCCCTATGGCACCCCGATCATCGGCTGGCGCCACGAGATGGAGCAGCTGGACATGGCGGCCGCCAAGGAGTTCTACAGTGCCCATTACGCGCCCAACAATGCGATCCTGATTGTCGCCGGTGACGTTACCCCGGAGGAGGTGCGCGCCCTGGCACAGGAGCATTACGGCCCGATCCCGGCCTCCGACGCCATCGCCCCGCGCCTGCGCCCGCAGGAGCCGCCGCACCTGGCGCCGCGCCGCATCGTGTTCGAGGACCAGCGCGTCGCGCAGCCCTATCTCGCGCGCGACTACCTCGCCCCGGAACGCGACAGCGGCGCGCAGGAAGAAGCGGCGGCGCTGGTGTTGCTGGGGCAGGTGCTTGGCGGCGGGCAGACATCCGTGCTCAATCGCAAGCTCCGGTTCGAGCAGCAGATCGCCGTCTATGCCGGCGCCTTCCACGATGCCACCTCGCTGGACACGTCCAGTTTCGGGCTGATCGTGGTGCCCGCCGAGGGGGTGAGCCTGGCCGAGGCGGAGGACGCGCTGGACAAGGCACTGGCGGAGTTCATGAAGGAGGGCGTGGATGCCGAACAGCTCGACCGGATCAAACTGCAACTGCGCGCCTCCCGCATCTACGAGTCCGACGACGTGGAGCAGGTGGCGAACCGCTATGGCCGCGCGCTGACCCAGGGGTTGACCGTGGAGGATGTGCAGGCCTGGCCCGACGTGCTTCAGGCCGTCACCGCCGAGGACATCATGGAAGCCGCCGGGCGCCTGTTCGACGCGAACCGCTCGGTCACCGGATGGCTGACCCCGGTGGCGGTGCCCGCCGTCGCCGCACCCGCCACCGGCCGGACAGGGGAGATGACGCAATGACAAAGTGGTTCGCCGCGCTGGCCTTGACCCTTCTGGCCGCCCTGCCGGCCCGCGCCGAGATCGAGATCGAGGAAGTCACCAGCCCCGGGGGCATCACCGCCTGGCTGGTGGAGGATCACAACATCCCCTTCACCGCACTGGAAATCCGGTTTCGCGGCGGCACCTCGCTGGACGCGCCGGGCAAGCGCGGCGCGGTCCACCTCATGACCGCACTGCTGGAGGACGGCGCTGCGGACATGGACGCGCAGCGCTTCGCCGCGCGAGTCGAGTCGCTGGCGGCGGATTTCGACTATGGCGCCTATGACGATTCGGTTGCCGTCTCGGCCCGTTTCCTGACCGAGAACCGGGACGCGGCGTTGGCCCTGCTGCGCGCGTCACTGATCGAGCCGCGTTTCGACCAGGACGCGATCGACCGGGTGCGGGCACGGGTGCTGTCCTCGATCCGGTCGGATGCCAAGGAGCCGCACGCCATCGCGGCCCGCGCCTTCGACGCGACGGCCTTCGGCGAGCACCCCTACGGCACCTCCCCCGACGGGACGGTGGACAGCGTGCAGGCGCTCACCCGCGACGACCTGCTGGACGCGCATGCCGCCACGCTGGCGCGCGACCGGGTCTATGTGGCTGCCGCCGGCGACATAACCGCCGAGCAGCTGGGCACGTTGCTGGACAACTTGCTGGGCGATCTTCCGGAGGCCGGCGCAGCGATGCCCGAAAGGGCCGAAGTGAGTCTGGACGGCGGGATCGAGGTGGTGGAATTCGACACGCCGCAATCGGTGGCCTATTTCGGCCACGAGGGGCTGCCGCGCGACCACCCGGATTTCTTCGCCGCCTTCGTGGTGAACCAGGTGTTCGGCGGCGGCGGGCTGCAAAGCCGGCTGATGGAGGAAGTGCGCGAAAAGCGCGGGCTGACCTACGGGATCTATTCCTACCTCATGCCGAAGGACAGCGCCGCGCTGTTCATGGGGCAGGTGGCCTCGGCAAATGACCGTATGGCCGAGACGGTGGAGGTGATCCGCGCCGAATGGCAGCGCATATCCAGCGAGGGCGTCAGCGCAGAGGAACTGGAGCAGGCAAGGACCTACCTCACCGGCGCCTACCCGCTGCGCTTCGACGGCAACGGGCCCATCGCCAACATCCTCGTGGGCATGCAGATGGACGGGCTGCCGCGCAGCTACGTCACCGATCGCAACGAAATGCTGGACGCGCTGACGCTGGAAGAGGTGAACCGCGTCGCGGCGGAGCTGATGCGCCCCGAAGCGCTGACCTTCGTGATCGCGGGCCGCCCCGAAGGACTGGAGAGCGCCCCCGGCCAGTGAGGCCGGCGCGCTCCTCGGCCCCTGGGCGGAGCCTCTTCGCGACAAGCGCTGGTCCGGGGCCGCCAGCCAGGGGCGCGCAGGGCGCCCCTCCCCCGTCGGCCAGCCCCCCGTGCGGTTCAGTTCACGAGGCCCGCGTGCCGCATCGCGTCGCGCATCCGGGCCTTCGCGCCCTCGGTCAACCCCACCAGCGGCGAGCGCACTTCTTCCGAGCACAGGCCCAGGACCGAAAGCCCGTATTTCGCCCCCACCAGCCCCGGCTCGGCGAAGATCGCCCGGTGCAGCGGCATCAGCCGGTCCTGGATTTCCAGCGCGCGGCCGTAATCGCCCGACAGCGTCGCGTCCTGCAATTCCGCGCACAACCGCGGCGCCACGTTGGCCGTGACCGAGATGCAGCCCCGCCCACCCTGGGCGTTGAACCCGTGTGCGGTGGCATCCTCGCCCGAGATCTGCAGGAAGTCCGGCCCGCAGCTGATCCGCTGGTGGCAGACCCTCGCCAGGTCGCCGGTGGCGTCCTTCACCCCGATGATGCGCGGCAGTTGCGCCAGCTCTCCCATCGTCTCGGGGCTCATGTCCACCGCCGACCGGCCCGGGATGTTGTAGATGATGATCGGCAACTCGCAGCAATCATGCAGCTTGGTGAAATGGGCGATCAGCCCGGCCTGGGTCGGCTTGTTGTAGTAGGGCGTCACCACCAGCGCCGCATCCGCCCCCACCTTGTGGGCATGCTGCATGAAGCGCACCGCCTCCTCGGTGTTGTTCGAGCCGGCCCCGGCGATCACGGGGATGCGCCCGGCGGCGGCCTTCACCACCTCTTCCACAACCGTCTCGTGTTCGGCATGGGTCAGCGTGGGGCTTTCACCGGTCGTGCCCACCGGGACAAGCGCATGGCTGCCCTCGGCAACATGCCAGTCCACGAGTTTTCGAAGCGTCTCCAGGTCAAGGGCGCCGTTCTTGAACGGCGTCACCAGGGCAGGCATCGACCCCTTGAACATGACACGCTCCTTTCGCTGTTCGTCCGCCTGCCGGCAATGTGACTTTGACGCAGGACGGCCACGGGTTACTCTCAGCGCGTGTCTATGTTGTGCCGGAGCCCGAAATGCAAGCCGCCTCGCGCCTGAGGGTTCCGATTCTGGCGATCCTGCTGGCATTGACCGCCAGTCTCGCCGCGCTCGCGCAAGAGCCGCCCCGCCCGTTGGGCCAGGCCATGGACGCATTGCGCGAAGGCAACTGGGACACCGCCGCCCGGCTGGCCCTGCGTGACGGTCCCGAGGCGGCCGACATTGTCGAGTGGCACCGCCTGCGCGATGGTCAGGGCAGCGCGGCCGACGTCGTGGCCTTTCTTGCCCGCAACCCGGACTGGCCCGGGCTCGACTGGCTGCGCCGCCGCTCCGAGGAGGCCATCGCCGAGGCCGACACCGCCACGATCCTCGACTTCTTCTCCGAAACCGTCCCGCAGACCGGCATCGGCGCTCTGGCCCATGCCCGCGCCCTCGCCGCCACCGGCGAGCTGGGCGCCGCCCAGGCGGGCATCGTGCTGGCCTGGCATACGCTGCCACTCTCGCGCGACGCACATGCCGAATTCCTGGCCGATCACGCCCCGGTGCTCGGCCCGCACCACGCCGCGCGGCTCGACATGGCGCTGTGGAAGGGATGGGAGGACAACGCAGCCGACATGCTGCCGCTGGTGGGCGAGGACTGGCGGAAACTCGCCGCCGCGCGCCGCGCGCTTGCCGAAGACCGCCCCGGTGTCGACACGCTGATCGCCCAGGTGCCCGAGACCCTGCGCGACGATGCGGGCCTCGCCTACGAGCGATTCGCCTGGCGCGCCCGCCGCGGCCGCGCCGACGACGCCATCGCGCTGATGCAGGAGCGCTCCGACAGCGCCGAACGGCTGGGCCGGCCGGACGCATGGGCGCCGCTGCGCCGCTCTCTCACCCGCAGCCTGATGCGCCGGGGCGAGCTGGAGCGCGCCTACGCGCTGGCCGCCTCGCATCACACCCTGTCCGCCGACGGCTACGCCCATTCGGATCTCGAATGGCTCTCGGGCTATCTCGCCCTGCGCCTCGGTCGGCCGGAGACCGCCGCCACCCATTTCCGCCGCTTCGGCGAAACGGTGCAGACCCCGATCTCGCGGGGCCGCGCCGGCTACTGGCTGGGACGCGCGCTCGAGGCGGCCGGTCAGACCGAGGCCGCCGGCGCCGCCTATGCCGAGGGCGCCCGCTACCAGAGCAGCTTCTACGGCCTGCTGGCGGCGGAACGCGGCGGCCTGCCCTTCGATGCCACCCTTGCCGGGCGCGAACGCTTCCCCGACTGGCGCACCGCCAGCTTCACCGAAAGCTCGGTCTACCGCGCCGGGGTGCTGCTGCTGGCCGCGGGCGAGCTGACCCTGGGCGAACGCTTCCTGACGCACCTCGCCGAACGTCTCGATGAACAGGATCTCAACCGCCTCGGCGCGATGCTGGAGGACATCGGCCAACCCCATGTGGCGGTGATGGTGGGCAAGCGCGCCGCCACGGCGGGCCTGACGATCCCCGCACCCTATTTCGCGCTGCACCCGATGGCGCAGGCCCCCTGGCCGGTGCCCGCCGAACTGGCCCTGGCCATCGCCCGGCGCGAAAGCGAATTCGACCCGGTGGTGATCTCGGGCGCAGGGGCGCGCGGCCTGATGCAACTCATGCCCGGAACGGCGCAGGACATGGCCCGCGCCGAGGGGCTCGCCTATGACGCGCAACGCCTGCTGACGGATCCGGACTACAACGCGCGGCTCGGCACAGCCTACCTCGTCCGCATGATCGAGATGTTCGACGGCAACCCGGTTCTCGTGGCCGCGGCCTATAATGCCGGCCCCACCCGCCCGCTGCGCTGGATGGAGGAATACGGCGATCCGCGCCGGGACGAGGTCGACATCGTCGACTGGATCGAGGGCATCCCCTTCCGCGAGACCCGCAACTACATCATGCGGGTGACGGAGAGCCTGCCGGTCTATCGCGCCAGGCTCGGCCGCGACCCGCACCCGATCTCTTTCAGCGAGGAACTGAAAGGCGCGAGCCTGCTGCCGGACTGACCGCGCCCCGGGATATTCCCGGCTCGGGGTACGGGGCCGCACGGCCCCGTCCGCGCCCGCGCGCGCGGGCGCGCCCGCTCATCCGGCCATGAGCCCCTTGCGCCGGACTTCCGCCAGCGTCTCGTCCAGCGCGAGCCGCGCGCGGTCGATCAGCAGGTCGATCTCCGCCTCGGAGATCACCAGCGGCGGCGAGATGATCATCCGGTCGCCGACATGGCGCATCACCAGGTTGTTCGCGAAGCACCGCTCGCGGCAGATATAGCCCACCGTCCCCGGCTCGGCCGCGAAGGCCGCCCGCGCCATCTTGTCCGGCGTCAGCGCGATCGAGCCCATCATGCCCCGGATCGTCGCCTCGCCCACCAGCGGATGATCGATCAGGCTCTGCCATTTCGCCTTCAGGTAGGGCGCCACCCGCTCGCGGACGCGGGTCACGATCCCCTCCTCGTCGAGGATGCGCAGGTTCTCCAGCGCCACCGCGCTGGCCACCGGATGCCCCGAGTAGGTGTAGCCGTGGTTGAACTCGCCCCGTCCGATCACCTCGGCCACCTCGTCGGACACGATCGAGCCGCCGATCGGCTGGTAGCCCGAGCTCAGCCCCTTGGCGATCGTCATGATGTCGGGCTGGATGCCGTAGGACTGGCTGCCGAACCAGTCGCCGGTGCGCCCGAAACCGCAGATCACCTCGTCCGCGATCAGAAGGATGCCGTAGTGCTTCACGATGCGGATGATCTCGGGCCAGTAGCTCTCGGGCGGCACGATCACACCGCCCGCGCCCTGCACCGGCTCGGCGATGAAGGCGCCCACCCGGTCGGGGCCGTGCGCCTCGATCGCCGCCTCCAGTTCGCTGGCGCGGGCCAGGCCGAATTCCTCGGGGCCCATCTCGCCGCCCTCGGCCCACCAGTTGGGTTGCCCGATATGGTGGATGTCCGGGATCGGCAGCCCGCCCTGCTCGTGCATCGCCGCCATGCCGCCAAGCGAGGCGCTACCGATGGACGAGCCGTGATAGCCGTTGCGGCGCGAGATGATCTTGTTGCGCTGCGGCTGGCCCTTCATCGCCCAGTAATGGCGCACCAGACGGATGTTGGTGTCATTGGCCTCCGATCCGGACGACGCGAAGAACACGTGGTTCAGATCGCCCGGCGCAAGCTCCGCCAGCTTCGCCGACAGGGCGATGGCGGGCACATGGGTCGTCTGGAAGAAGGTGTTGTAATAGGGCAGTTCCAGCATCTGCCGATAGGCCGCGTCGGCCAGTTCCTTGCGCCCGTAACCAAGGTTCACGCACCACAGCCCCGCCATCGCGTCGAGGATCTGCTCGCCGTCGGAATCGGTGAGGAACACGCCCTCCGCCCCGGTGATGACCCGCGCCCCCTTGGCCGCAAGCTCGCCCTGCGCGGTGAACGGGTGCATGTGGTGGGCGGCGTCCAACCGCTGCAATTCCGCGGTGGGCAGGTGGTTGGTGATCTTGTTCATGGAGCCTCCGCGATGGGTGGGAAAAGCGCCCGGCATCCGTGCCTGGCCATTGCCGCGCAGAATATGATCAAATCTTGCCCTGTCAATCGAATCAGGCGCGATTGCCCAGGGCGGCGCGCACAAGCTCCATGCCCTGCAACACGTCCTCGCGAATCGCCTGGGCGGCCGCCTCCGCGTCGCCCGCGCGCATCGCCGAAAGGGTCTCCTTGTGCCGGTCCGGCAGGTTCTGGGTGCCGATCCGGCCGCACACCACCCGCAGCGACGGGCCGAAGCGCAGCCACAGCCCGTCGGCCAGCGCCGCGAGGATTGGCGCCCGCGCAACCTCGTAGAGCATCGCGTGAAAACCGTGATTGTGCCGCAGATAGCCGCCCAGATCGCCCTCGGCGATGGCCGTGTCCAGCCGCGCATCCTCGGCCGCGAGGCGGTCCAGCGCGCCGAGATCGGCATGTCGCGTCGCCCGCAAGGCGAGCTGCGGCTCGATCGCGGCGCGGGCGAAGATCAATTCTCCCACGTTTTCGGGCGACAGGCGGGGCACGCTCACCCGCCGGTTGCCCTGAAAGACCAGCGCGCCCTCGGCGGTCAGCCGCCGGATCGCCTCGCGCACCGGCGTCATGCCCGCGCCCAGGTCCTCGGTCAGGCCCTGGATCGTGACCGGCTGGCCCGGCGCCATCTCGCCATAGAGGATCCGGGCGCGCAATGCGCGATAGACGGTCTCATGCGCGGGCAGCCGCGACGCCTCCGCCTTCGGGTATGCCACCTTTCCGATCACCGCCACGCATCCCACCCCGCTATACCCTTCGCGCCGCTTGCCAGTCGCCTGCGGGCGTGAAAACATCAAACTGTTGCCTTGCCGGCGAACATTTGATCAAATCCCTCGCCAAGGGGCAAGATGCCTCGCGATATCCAACGGGAGAACGACATGAGCCATAGGATCCTGACCACTGTCGCGGCACTGGCGCTCGGCGCCGGCATGGCCGCCGCCGAGGAGGTCCGCGTCTACAACTGGTCGGACTACATCGATGAAGGCCTGCTGGAGAAGTTCGAGCAGGAGACCGGGCTGGAGCTGATCTACGACGTGTTCGACAGCAACGAGATGCTGGAAACCAAGATGCTCGCCGGCGGCTCCGGCTATGACGTGGTGGTGCCCACGGGCACCTTCCTGCAGCGCCAGATCTCGGCCGGCGCCTTCCAGAAACTGGACAAGTCCCAGCTGCCCAACCTCGACAACATGTGGAGCATGGTCGAAGACCGCACCGCCAAGTACGACCCGGGCAACGAGTATTCCATCAACTACATGTGGGGCTCCACCGGCATCGGCGCGGACGTCAACAAGGTCCGGGAGCTGCTGGGCGAGGACGCGCCGCTCAATTCGCTGGAGCTGGTCCTGAACCCCGAGAACATGGAAAAGCTTGCCGAGTGCGGCGTGCATTTCCTCGACGCGCCTGCGGAGATGATCCCGATGGCGCTGACCTATCTGGGCGAGAATCCCGACAGCCATGATCCGGACGTGATCGCCAGGACCGAAGAGGTCCTGATGGCGGTGCGCCCCTACATCCAGAAGTTCCACAGCTCGGAATACATCAACGCGCTGGCCAATGGCGACATCTGCGTCGCGGTGGGCTGGTCCGGCGACATCCTCCAGGCCCGTGACCGCGCCGCCGAGGCCGACAACAACGTCGAGATCGTCTACAACATCCCCAAGGAAGGCGGGCAGATGTGGTTCGACCAGATGGCCATTCCGGCCGATGCCCCGAACCCGGAAGGCGCGCACAAGTTCCTGAACTTCATCATGGACGCGCAGAACATGGCGGCGGCGTCGAACTACGTCTACTACGCCAACGGCAACGAGGCCTCCAAGGAGTTTCTCAACGAGGACGTGATCGGCGACACCGCGATCTATCCCGACGAGGAGACGCTGGAGAACCTCTACACCACGACGCCCTGGCCGCCGCAGGTGCAGCGCACGGTCACGCGGCTCTGGACCAAGATCAAGTCGGGCACCTGACGCCCGGCTTCCCGCCCGCGCGCCTTCCGCGCGCGGGCTCCTCCCTTCCGGACAGACCAGGACCGCACCGATGGCGCAACCCTCGCCCCAGCCCGTCTTCGCTCCGTGG
>Ga0208112_100378_pt1 | contig 44569 bp, 42 predicted proteins | sample HotLakConsoUCCLE_FD_184736 | JGI IMG/M metagenome (GOLD analysis project Ga0208112, IMG submission 184736) | Hypersaline microbial mat communities from Hot Lake, Washington, USA - Hot Lake Consortium UCC-LE (SPAdes) (version 2) ... | reverse complement strand
CATCGTGATCGGCTGGCTGCTGCGCGATTTCGCGCCGCTCACGCTGGTGCGCGTGGTGCAGGGGGCCGCGCTGGCGGGGATCCTGCTGAACCTGGTGGCGCTCTGGAAACAGGAGAAGGTGCGCCCGATGAGCCGCGAGGAGCGCGCCGCGCCCCGTCCGCGCTTCCGCGATGCCTGGGCCGACCTGGCCGCGGGCGGCACCGCCGGGCGGCTGCTTGCAGTCGTGTTCGTCGGCACCATGGCCTTCAACATGCAGGACGTGCTGCTGGAGCCCTATGGCGGCGAGATCCTGGGCCTTTCGGTTTCGGCCACCACGATGCTGACGGCCACCTGGGCCGGCGGCGCCCTTCTGAGCTTTGCGCTGGCTGCGCGGCTGCTGGCCCGGCGCTTCAACGCCTACCGGCTGGCCGGGCTGGGCGCGCTGGTGGGAATCCTGGCCTTTTCCACGGTGATCTTCGCCGCGCCGATGGGATCGGAGACGCTGTTCTTCGCCGGCGCTGCGCTGATCGGGTTCGGCAGCGGGTTGTTCTCCGTCTCCACCCTGATCGCCGCGATGAACATGCCGGTAGAGGGCACCGCTGGCCGTGGCCTTGCGCTGGGCGCCTGGGGCGCGGCGCAGGCCACGGCCGCCGGCCTGTCCATCGCCCTCGGCGGCGGGCTGCGCGACGTCGTCAACGCCTCGGCGCTCTCGGGCGCGCTGGGCGAGGCCCTGAACGACCCGGCCACCGGCTATTCCTTCGTCTACCACATCGAGATCGCCCTGCTGTTCGTGACGCTCGCCGTCCTCGGGCCGCTGGTGAAAACCGCAATCAAACCCGTCGGCGCCACCAGGGACGCGCATGCCCGTTTCGGGCTGGCCGACCTGCCGACATGATCCGCGCCTTCTGAAAGGACCAAGACATGACCGAAACATTCTTTGGACAGTTCGACCTGGCGAGCCTGTCGCTCTGGCTGTTCTACGCCTTTTTCGCAGGACTCATCATCTACCTGCAGCGCGAGAACATGCGCGAGGGCTACCCGCTCGAGGACGATGCGGGCAATCCGTCCGCCAACCAGGGCCCGTTCCCGGTGCCGGAGGACAAGACCTTCATCCTGCCGCATGGGCAGGGCGAACTGGTCGTGCCCTCGGGGCAGACTCCCGAGCGTTCCGACATCGCGCTCGCCCGCACCGCCGAGGTGAACGGCTTTCCCTTCGTGCCCACCGGCGACCCGATGGCCGACGGCGTGGGCCCGGCCTCCTGGGCGCCGCGGCGCGACCTGCCCGAGCTTGACGGCAAGGGTCATCCCAAGATCATCCCGATGGCCGCGACCGAGCATTTCCACGTCTCCGCCGGGCGCGACCCGCGCGGCCTGCCGGTGATGGCCGGCGACGGCGAGGTGGTGGGCGCGATCACCGACATGTGGATCGACGAGCCCGAACAGCTGGTCCGCTACCTGGAGGTGGAACTGGACGCCGCCCATGGCGGCGGCAAGAAGCTGATCCCGATGACGCTGGCCCGCATCAAGTCGGACCGCGTCGCGGTGCGCACCATCTACGGCAAGCACTTCGCCGGGGTGCCGCAGCATGCCTCGCCGCGCCAGGTGACCAAGCTCGAGGAAGACAAGATCTCGGCCTACTACGCCGGTGGCCTGCTCTACGCGAGCGAGGACCGGCTCGAGCCGCAGCTCTGAGTCGAGAAAGGAACGAACCCATGTCGCATGACGATTTCGCCTTCGAACCCGTGAAGGGCCTGCCCGAGACGCCCCCCGAGGGGGAGCGCATCCTCTGGCAGGGCCGCCCGGACTGGTGGGCACTGGCCCGCGAGTCGCTCAACATGTACTGGGTGGCCGGCTATTTCGTGCTGCTTGCGGTGTGGCGCTTCGTGACCGTGGTGGACCGGATGCCGCTTGCAGAGGCGCTTTCGGTCTCCACCCCCTTCCTCGTGATGGGGCTGATCGTCTGTGCCCTGTTGGCCGTCCTGGCCTGGGTGCAGGCGCGTGCCACCGTCTACACCATCACGAACCGCCGCGTCGCCATGCGTGTCGGCGCGGCGCTGACCGTCACGCTCAACCTGCCCTATACCCAGATCGCCAACGCGAACCTGGTGCTGCGCAGCCGCGGCACCGGCACGATCGCGCTCGAACTGATGGGCGATACCCGGCTGAGCTACCTAGTCTGCTGGCCGCATGTGCGGCCCTGGCATTTCCGCACACAGCCCGCGCTGCGCTGCATCCCAGAGGCAAAGGCGGTGGCGGAACTGCTGGCCGAGGCCGCCGAGGCCCGCGTGTCCACCCCCGAGATCAAGCGCGCCGTGCCTCCCGTCCGGGACAGCGCGGCCGTGGCCGCCGAATAAGCCCTCCAACCGGAGACAGAGACGATGTCCGATACCACCCACCACCGCGCCCCCCGGATCCACGCCAACCGCGACGAGTTGATCCCGCGGCTGATGCTGCGCGCGATGTTCGGGCTCGTCCTCGCCGTGCTGGTGATCGTCACCCTCGCCGTGGTGACCGGGCGCGCGCCCACCTCGACCCCGCCGGAAAGCCCGGTGACCCATTCCCGCGTCCTCCTGCTGGATGGCGACATGTCGGGTGCCGCCACCGTGCGCGCCGCCGACGGCTCGCTGATCGCCGACCTGTCGGCCGAGGAAGGCGGATTCGTTTCCGGTGTCTATCGCGTCCTCGTGCGCGAACGCACCAAGCACCGCGTCGCACTCGACGGCCCGGTGGAACTGATGCGCCACGAGAACGGGCGCGTCACCATCGTCGACCCCTCGACCGGCTGGAAGGCCGATCTCATGGGCTTCGGCGAAGACAACGCCAGGGCTTTCGCCAGGCTCCTGGTCGAGTGAGAGAAAGGGAACCGAAATGGGACTACTGACACGCGAGATCGAACGGGCCCCGTGCACCGTCGAGATCAGCCACAAGTTCGAGAGCCTGCATGCGCATCTGCGCTTCAACAACGGCGCCGTGATCCATCCCGGTGACGAGGTCAAGGTGGAGGGGCCCGAGATCATGGCCCCCTTCGGCGAGATCGTCACCGAGGACCGCGAGGCCATCATCATCCGCGCCAGCAAGCTGGAACGCCTCTGGACCCGCCTGACCGGCGATATCGAGGTGATGGAGCTGTGCGAATTCTCCTTCTCCGAGGAGGTCGAGCTATGAACATGCAGGCCCCCGCCCATTCCGCCGACGCCGCCACCGCCGAAGAGGCGCTGGCCGTCCAGGAGAAGCTGGACAGCACGTTCGCCACCGAGGTGGCGATGCAGGACACCCTGCTGACCCCGCGCTTCTACACCACCGATTTCGACGAGTTGGACGCGATCGACGTCTCCTCCGTCCGCGAGGACTGGGACCGGCTCATCGCGCAGATGGAATCGGACCCCAACAAGGGTCATTTCAAGAAGAACGAGGACTGGGACCAGGTCGACTGGGACGGCATGGACCCGACCCTGCGCAAGGAATTCATCGACTTCCTGATCTCCTCCTGCACCGCCGAATTCTCTGGCTGCGTGCTCTACAAGGAGATGAAGCGCCGGGGCTCCAACAAGGACGTCACCCAGCTGTTCCAGCTGATGGCGCGCGACGAGGCCCGGCACGCGGGGTTCATCAACGACGCGCTGCGCGAGGCGGGCGTGGCGGTGAACCTTGGATTCCTGACCCAGAAGAAGAAATACACCTACTTCCGGCCCAAGTTCATCTACTACGCAACCTACCTGTCGGAAAAGATCGGCTATGCCCGCTACATCACGATCTTCCGCCACCTGGAGGCCAACCCCGAGCACCGGTTCCACCCGATCTTCAAGTGGTTCGAGGAATGGTGCAACGACGAGTTCAGCCACGGCGAGGCCTTCGCCCTGCTGATGAAGACCGACCCGAAGCTGACCTCGGGGCTGAACGTCTACTGGATCAAGTTCTTCCTCACCGCGGTCTATGCCACGATGTATGTCCGCGACCACCAGCGCCCCGCCTTCCACAAGGCGTTGGGCGTCGATCCCGACTGGTATGCGCATGAGGTCTACACCAAGACCTCCAAGCTCTCCGAGCAGATCTTCCCGATCACGCTCGATATCGAGCATCCGCGCTGGCAGAAGGGGCTGGAGCGGCTGCAACGGGCGAACGTGGACCTGGCCCGCGCCAGGAAGGGCAGCGGCCCGGGTGCGAAGCTGAAGCAATGGGGCGCCAGCGCGCGCGCCGCGATGGCCTTTGTCTCGCTCTACACGATCCCGGCGAAGAAACACCGCGTTCCCCAAAGCACCCGTCTGGAGCCCGCCTACTGATGTTGGAACTCGGCTGGATCGCAGCGCTTTGCGCGCTCTTCGCCTGGTGGTTCTCCACCGGGGCGATCCTTGCCGTGGTCAGACTGGCCGACCGGCACGGCCCGCGCGCCTGCGCCGCCGCCACGTTGCTTGCGCTGCCCCTGCTGGGCGTGGGGGTCTGGGGCTATGTGACAACCCTGCCGATGCAGGGCCACATGGCCGTCTACGGCGCCTTCCTGTCGGCGCTTGCGATCTGGGGCTGGATCGAGCTGGCCTTCCTGACGGGCCAGGTGACCGGCCCGATGGCGCGGCCCTGCCCGCCCGGCGTGACCGAGGGCGAACGCTTCATCCGCGCCTGGGGCACCATCGCCTATCACGAGATGCTGCTGGCGGGCATGCTGCTGGCCATGGCGCTTTACGGCTGGGGGGCCGAGAACCTGTTCGGCCTGTGGACCTTCGCGGTGCTGTTCTTCGCCCGCATCTCGGCCAAGCTCAACCTGTTCTACGGCGTGCCCAAGATCAACGTGGAGTTCATTCCCCAGGCACTCGCCCACCTGCCCAGCCATTTCCGCACCGGGCGCATCAACCGCCTGTTCCCGCTCTCGGTCTCGGCGCTTACCGCTGCCACCGCCTGCTGGCTGGAACGGATCATTGCGACGGACAGCACGGCGAGCCTGGTGGGCTTCTCGCTGCTGGCCGCGATCACGGCGCTCGCGCTGCTGGAACACTGGCTGATGGTGATCCCGTGGCAGGACGCGAAACTCTGGCGCTGGATGCTTCCCGAGCGCCACAACCAGAACAACAAGACGTACGGACCGGAGGACGTTCATGGACTTTGACATTCTATTCCAGGGGCAGCTGGACGCCCTTCGCCAGGAAGGCAACTACCGCACCTTCGCAGAGCTCGAACGTCAGTGCGGGCAGTTTCCCCGCGCCCGCTGCCACGACGCAGAGATGCCCGACGAGGTGACGGTCTGGTGCTCGAACGACTATCTCGGGATGGGCCAGAACCCGGTCGTCACCGAGCGGATGAAGGAGGTGATCGACAGCTGCGGCGCGGGAGCCGGCGGCACGCGCAACATCTCGGGCACCAATCACCACCATGTGCTGCTGGAGCGCGAACTGGCCGACCTGCACGGCAAGGAATCGGCGCTGCTGTTCACCTCCGGCTACGTGTCGAACTGGGCGGCGCTGTCCACGCTGGGCGCCCGGCTGCCCGACGCCGTGATCCTGTCCGACGCGCTCAACCACGCCTCGATGATCGAGGGGATGCGCCATGCGCGCTGCCAGAAGGTGATCTGGAAGCATAACGACCCCGAGGACCTCGACCGCAAGCTGGCCGCCCTGCCCGCCAACGCACCCAAGATCGTGGCCTTTGAAAGCGTCTACTCGATGGATGGCGACATCTGCCCGATGCAGGAGATCGTCGAGGTGGCGGAAAAGCACGGCGCCATGACCTACCTGGACGAGGTGCATGCGGTGGGCCTCTACGGCCCGCGCGGCGGCGGCGTATCCGAGGAACTGGGCCTCGCGGATCGCATCACCCTGATCGAGGGCACGCTGGGCAAGGCCTATGGCGTGGTCGGCGGCTACATCACCGGCTCGGCGGCGCTGTGCGACTTCATCCGCAGCTTCGCCAGCGGCTTCATCTTCACCACCGCCCTGCCGCCGGCGGTGGCCGCGGCGGCGCAGGCCTCCATCGCGCATCTGAAGGTGTCCGAGATCGAACGCCAGCGTCAGCGCCGCAACGTGGCGCGGCTGCGCGCCGGGCTCGACCGCGAGGGTATCCCGCACCTGGACAATCCCAGCCACATCATCCCGGTGATGATCAAGGATCCGGTCAAGTGCCGGATGCTGGCCGACATCCTGATGCGCGACTGGGGCATCTACGTGCAGCCGATCAACTATCCCACCGTGCCCAAGGGCACCGAGCGGCTGCGCTTCACCCCCTCGCCCTATCACACCGACGCCGACATCGATCACCTGGTGCGCGCGCTGGCGGTGCTGTGGAAGCAATGCGCCATCGCGCACGCGGTCGCCTGAACAGGGGGCGCGCCCCGGCCCCTGATCGGGGCTTCCTCTCGAAAAGCGCCCGCCAGGGCGCGCCAAGCGCTGCCGACTGCCGCCGTTGACATCCCCGCCCCGCCCGGCGAAGCCTCAAGGCGACACAGGAGGGCGGGGCATGAGCGGACAGTGGGAATTCTGGATCGACCGGGGCGGCACCTTCACCGACATCGTCGCCCGCCGCCCCGACGGCCAGGTCGTCACCCACAAGCTTTTGTCCGAAAACCCCGCCCGCTACCGGGATGCCGCCGTGCAGGGCATCCGCGAGCTGATGGGGCGGGACAGCTTTCCCGAAGGTTCGATCCGCGCCGTCAAGATGGGCACCACCGTCGCGACCAACGCCCTGCTCGAACGCAAGGGCGAGAGGGTCCTGCTGCTCATCACGCGCGGCTTCCGAGACCTGCTGGAGATCGGCTACCAGTCGCGCCCGCGGCTCTTCGACCTGCATGTGCGCCGGCCCCGACTGCTCTACGAGCGGGTCGCGGAGATGGACGAGCGGCTGGACGCGGAGGGCCGGGTTCTGCGCCCGCTGGACGAGGCCGCCACCCGTGCCACGCTGAAATCGGCCCGCGCCGAGGGGATGACGGCAATCGCCATCGCCGGGCTGCACGCCTATCTGAACCCGGAGCACGAGGCCCGCGCCGCCGCGATCGCCGCCGAGGAAGGTTTCACCCAGATCAGCACCAGCCACGAGGTCAGCCGCCTGATAAAGCTGGTGGGCCGGGGCGACACCACCGTCGTGGATGCCTATCTCTCGCCCATCCTGCGCCGCTACGTGGACCAGGTGGCCGGGGCGCTGGATCTGGGCCGCGCCTGCGCCTGGTTGGGCTTCATGCAATCCTCGGGCGGGCTCACCGATGCGCGGCTCTTCCAGGGCCGCGACGCGATCCTGTCGGGCCCGGCGGGCGGGATCGTGGGCATGGTCAAGACCGGCGAGGCGGCGGGGCATGACCGGCTGATCGGCTTCGACATGGGCGGCACCTCCACCGATGTGAGCCATTATGCCGGCGCCTACGAGCGCAGCTTCGAGACCGAGGTGGCCGGTGTGCGCATGCGCGCGCCGATGATGGACATCCACACCGTCGCCGCCGGGGGCGGGTCGATCTGCAAGTTCGAGGACGGCCGGTTCCAGGTCGGCCCCGAAAGCGCCGGCGCCGATCCCGGCCCGGCCTGCTACCGGCGCGGCGGGCCGCTCACCGTGACCGATTGCAACGTGATGCTGGGCAAGCTGACGCCCGCGCATTTTCCCGCCGTGTTCGGCCCCGGCGGCGACCAGCCGCTTGACGCCGAGACGGTGCAGGAGAAATTCGCGGAGCTGGCCGGGGAGGTCGCGCAGGCGACCGGCGAGGCGCCCCGCAGCCCCGAGGAAATGGCCGAGGGCTTCCTGCGCATCGCGGTGGACAACATGGCCAACGCGATCAAGAAGATCTCGGTGCAGCGCGGCCATGACGTTACCCGCTACACCCTGCAATGCTTCGGCGGCGCGGGCGGCCAGCACGCCTGTCTCGTGGCCGACGCGCTGGGCATGCGCCGGGTGCTGATCCACCCGCATGCCGGCGTGCTTTCGGCCTACGGAATGGGGCTGGCCGAAGTGCGCGCCATGCGCGAGGCGCAGGTGGACACCCCGTTGGCAGATCATGGCACCGCCGTGGCGCAGCTCGAAGGCATCTCGGCCGAGGCGCGCGACGAGGTCGCCGCCCAGGGACCGGGCACGATTCGGGTCGAGGCGCGCGCGCATCTGCGCTACGACGGCGCGCACCAGCCGCTGGAGGTGGACTGGGGCAGCGCCGAGGAGATGCAGGCCCGTTTCGAGGCGGCGCACCGGGCGCGCTTCGGCTTCCACTCGCCCGAGCGGGCGATCTGGTTCGAGATGGTCAGCGCCGAGGCCATCGGCGAGACGGGCGAGCGCCCCGGCCCGCAGCCCACCGGCCCGGGCGGCCCGCCCCTGGCTCATGTTCCCGTCCACCTGCGGGGCGCTCGGGGCGATGTGCCGCTCTACGACCGCGCCATGCTGGCTGCCGGGCAGCGTATCGAGGGCCCCGCGATCGTGACCGAGCCCACCGGCACGAACATGGTGGAACCGGGCTGGACCGCCCGGGTGGACGACCTGGGCAACCTCTTGCTGGAACGCGCGGGCGCAGCGCCCCGCGCGCCCGCGGCGGGCACCGAGGCCGACCCGGTCCTGCTGGAGGTCTTCAACAACCTCTTCATGTCGGTGGCGGACCAGATGGGCGCCACGCTGGAAAAGACCTCCTGGAGCGTGAACATCAAGGAGCGGCTGGATTTCTCCTGCGCGATCTTCGACGCGGCGGGCGACCTCGTGGCCAACGCCCCGCATGTGCCGGTGCATCTCGGCTCCATGTCGGACGCGGTCCGCAGCGTGATGCGCGCGAATGCCGGCCGGATCGCCGAGGGCGACGCCTTCATGCTGAACTCGCCCTACAATGGCGGCACGCATCTACCCGATGTCACCGTGATCACCCCGGTCTTCGTCGGGGACGGGATCGCCTTCTGGCTGGGCGCGCGCGGGCATCATGCCGATATCGGCGGGCGCACCCCCGGCTCCACCCCGCCCGACAGCACCCGGATCGAGGAGGAGGGTGTCCTGATCGACAATGTCCGTCTGGTCTCGGGCGGCCGCTTCCTGGAGGAAGAGGCGCGCGCGGTGCTGGGCTCGGGCCGCTACCCCGCGCGCAATATCGGCCAGAACCTGGCGGACCTGAAGGCCCAGGTCGCCGCGAACGAGACCGGGCGGCGCGAGCTTCTGAAGGTGGTGGAAAGCTACGGGCGCGCGGTGGTCGAGGCCTATATGGGCCATGTCCAGGACAATGCCGAGGAAAGCGTGCGCCGGGTGATCGACCGGCTTTCCGACGGGCGGTTCCGCTACGAGATGGACCACGGCGCGGTGATCGAGGTGGCCGTGCGGGTGGACCGCGCCGCGCGCGAGGCGGTGATCGACTTCACCGGCACCAGCCCGCAGCATTCCGGCAACTACAACGCGCCGCTGGCGATCTCGCACGCGGTGGTGCTCTATGTCTTCCGAACGCTCGTGGGGTCCGAGATCCCGCTGAACGAGGGCTGCCTGAAGCCGCTGCGCATCGTGGTGCCCGAAGGCTCGATGCTGAACCCGGCCCCGCCCGCGGCGGTAATCGCCGGCAATACCGAGGTCAGCCAGGCCATGTGCAACGCGCTTTACGGCGCCTTGGGCGCGATGGCGGGCAGCCAGGCGACGATGAACAATTTCGTCTGGGGCAACGAGGTGTTCCAGAACTACGAGACGATCGCCGGCGGCACCGGCGCCGGGCCGGGCTTCCCCGGCTGCGACGCGGTGCAGAGCCACATGACCAACACCCGCATGACCGATCCGGAAGTGCTGGAGAAACGCTTCCCCGTGCGGCTGGAAGAGTTCGGGATCCGGCAGGGATCGGGCGGGGCCGGGCAATGGCCGGGCGGCAACGGCGCCCGGCGGCGGCTGCGTTTCCTGGAGCCGGTGACGGTGACCACCCTTTGCGGCCACCGGCGGGTGCCGCCCTTCGGCGCGGCGGGCGGCGCTCCGGGCGCGCTGGGCCGCAATTGGGCGGAACTGCCCGACGGAAAGCGGATCGAACTGGACGGAAATGCCGAGATCGACCTGCCCGCGGAGGCTGTGTTCGGGCTGGAGACACCGGGAGGCGGCGGCTGGGGCCGGGGCTGACCCGTCCGTCCCGCGCCGGACGCGTTTTCGAAAACGCGTCTCCCGCCGTCGCGCCCCGATCCCGACCGCCGGACGCCCGGTATCCTGCGCGCCCGCCTGATCCGGGCGCACCGCGCGCCTTGCAAGGCGCGCCCAAGGCGTGTCGACACGCCTTGCGCACCGCCTCATTCCGCCGCGATCAGCACCGCCTCGACGCGACGGTTGGCCTCGCGCCCGGCCTCCGTCAGGTTCGATGCCACCGGCGCGAGATAGCCCATCCCCTCGGCCTGCAACTGCCCCGCGGGCACTCCGTGGCGCACCGCCAGCCGGTCGCGCACCGATTCCGCCCGCAGCCGCGACAGCGCGATATTGCCGTCCAGCGCGCCCACCGCATCCGTGTGGCCCACCAGCGCCACCACCCGCGCCGGGTTTGCCCGCAGCCAGGCTGCCAGCTCGGCGAGCGAGGCGTAGTCGCCCTCCTGCAAATCGGACGAGCCGGTGTCGAAGGACAGATCCGCCAGCACCGCGTGACCGCGCTGAACCAGCGCCTCCAGCAGCGGCGTGCCCGCCGCCGGCGGCGGCCCCGCGCCATCGTCGCGCACCGCCAATCCGCCGCCCGCGGGTGCGACATGCACGATCTGCACGAAACCCGCCGAGGACGAGCGACTGACAAGCACCGAGACGTGATCCGTCACCTCGCCCCCGATGGCCCGCAGCGCGGCAAGGAAACGGTAACGCGTCAGGTCGACATGCATCGCGGGCGCGGGCAGAACCTCGGTCGAGAAGCGGAAATCGAAGCCTCCGCAGCCCTGCGCCTCGCACTCGAAGGCTATCTCGAAGCCCTCGGCCTCCAGTTGCGCGCGCAGCGGTGCGAGAATCTGCAACGTGGTCAGCGACTGGCCCGGCACCCGCCAGCCCTGCCGCGTCACGGTGCCCTCGGCCCGGATCACGGGCATCGCACCCTCGGCCCACGGGCCCACGGGCAGGGCGTAGCTGCCAGGGTCCGCCACCGCCTCGGCGTTCAGCCGTGCGCCTCCCGGCAACGACAATTCCAGCGCAGCGGCGCCGCCCGCGGCCAGGCCCAGCGCCAGCAGCGCACCGGGAAAAATCCTAGCGAGCCTGCGAGTGATACTCTGCATTCGGGCGCATGTCGGTCGCGCTGGCCACGCGGTTGGTCATGTTGAAGAAGGCCGCGACACTGGCGATGTCCCAGATATCGCGCTCGGAAAAACCGACCGAGCGCAGCGCCTCGCGGTCGAACTCCTCTATCTCGGCGCTGGCCCGGGTGATCTTCTCGGCGAAGGCCAGCATGGCGCGCTTGCGCGGCTCCAATTCGGCGGCACGCCAGTTCATGACCATCATCTCGCCCAGCACCGGGTCGCCCGACAACTCGCGCACCGCCGCGCCATGGGCCGTCAGGCAGTAGAAGCACTTGTTGATGGAGGACACCACCACCGCGATCATCTCGCGCTCCAGCTTGCTGAGCCCGCTCTGGCCCAGCATCAGGTCGTTGTACATCGCGGTGAAGGCGTCCAGCTTGGCGATGTCGAACGCATAGGCACGCAGCACGTTGGGGACCATCCCCAGCTTTTCCTGGCAGAGGTCGAAATATTTCCGAGTCTGCTCGGGCAGCGGATCGGCCATCGGCAGGTCCAGCGCGGTGGGGCGTGTCTGGTCAGTCATTCCGGGCGGTCTCCGTCTCGGGCTTGATGCGGTAGTGATAGCCCCCAGACTGACGCATCCCGAGCCCGGCATAAAGGGCATTCGCCCCTGCATTGGCCTCGGTGCAGAATGCCGCCACCTCGCCCGCGCCGTGATCGGCGGCCCAGAATGCCGCGGCGCGCATCATCCATCCGCCCACGCCCTGCTTGCGCTGGTGCGGCAGGATCTCCAGCGCGTGCACCATGGCCACCCCGTCGTGGATGGCGACGAAGCCCGCGCCGGCGGGCTTGTCCCGGTGCCGCCCCAGAAGCCCGGTCTTCGGCCCGGCGGCCCGGTCCATCACAGCCTGCCGCGCCGGGCCGATGCCGCCTTGCGCCCAGATTTCGCGCATGATCTGCAACGGCTCCCAGACGGTCAGCGCCGTGACCCGGGGCAACGGACGGTCGGTCAGCAGCGCCACCGGCATCACCCACATCACGGTGGGATCGACCACCGCGTAGCCCCGCGCCGCCAGCAGCCCGTCGAGTGCGGTATCAGCCGGCCCGATCCGGAACAGCGGCGCCTGCTTCATCTCGGCCATGGCGGTCTCTGCGGCGGGAATGTCCGCCTCGGTCACCGGGTCCAGTGCAATCGCGGCGGAGACCCGCTTGCCCCCGCCCTGTCCGTCGCGGATCGCCCAGGGGCCCTCGCGCCGCGCGGAGGCGGCGGGCCAGGTGGCCTCGCATACGGCCAGAAGCCGCAACGCCGAGGCGGTCATTGCCCGAACATCCCGGCAAGGCGCATCATCGCCGCGTCGAGACGCGCGCGGTCCTGCCCCCGGATCACCACGTTGGCGCCGTAGACCCCGTTCTGGATGAACGGGTAGGAGCCGAAGGAGAGATCGGGAAACTCCGCCGCCAGATCGCCCAGCGGGCCGGCGATATCGCCCTCGCCCCGGTCGATCCGCAGCGTCTGCGACAGAAGCGGGGCGCCGCCGGTAATCGTGGGCAGCACGCTGGCCACCATCGCCTCGAAAACGGCGGGCACGCCCGCCATCACGTGCACGTTGCCGAGGGTGAAGCCGGGCGCGGCGGAAACCGGGTTCTCGATCAGCGCGGCCCCATCGGGGATGCGCGCCATCCGCAGCCGTGCCGCGTTCAGCTCCTTGCCCTGCGCGTCGTAGTAGGCCTGCAGGATCGCGCGGGCATCGTCGCGCACCGCAATGGGTGCGCCCATCGCCTCGGCCACCGCCTCGGCGGTGATGTCGTCATGGGTGGGCCCGATCCCGCCGGAGGTGAACAGGTGATCCACCGACGCCGCCAAATCGCGCACGGCCGCCACGATCGCCTGCGCCACGTCCGGCGCCACCCGCACCTCGCGCAGGTCCACCCCCGCGCGGGTCAGTTCACCGGCGAGATGGTGCATGTTTGAATCGCGGGTGCGGCCCGTGAGGATCTCGTCCCCGATCACGAGCATCGCGGCGGTTGGGTTCGGCATCGGGCGCTCCTTGCCTGAGGGTCACTGCCGGTATAAGCGCCACTCCATGCGCTTTCAAACCCCCCTCGTGCCGGCGGTCCTGCTGCGCCGCTACAAACGCTTCCTGGCCGAGGCGCGATTGGAGGACGGGCGCGAGGTGACGGCCCATGTGGCCAATCCCGGCTCGATGCTGGGTCTGGCAGAGCCCGGCACGCGGATCTGGCTGGAACCCAACGACGACCCAAGGAAGAAACTGAAATGGGCCTGGCGGCTGGTGGAGCATCCGGGCGGGCATTTCACCGGCGTCGATACCGGCGCGGCAAACCGCTTGGTCCGCGCCGCGCTCGAGGCGGGCGCCCTGCCCGATCTTGCGGGCCACGACACGTTGCGCGCCGAGGTGAAATACGGCCAGAACAGCCGCATCGACTTCCTTCTGTCGCGCGCCGGCCGGCCGGACATTTACCTGGAGGTCAAATCCGTCACCTTGTCGCGCGTACCGGGCCTGGCGGAATTTCCCGACAGCGTCACCGCCCGCGGCACGAAGCACCTGCGAGAACTGGCGCAAATGGTGCGCGAGAGGCATCGCGCGGCGATGCTCTACCTGGTGCAGCGGACCGATTGCTCCCGCGTCGGGGTCGCGGCGGATATCGACCCGGGCTACGCCGCCGCCTTCGCCGAGGCGCGCAGCGCGGGCGTGGAGGTGTTCGCGCTGGGCACGAGGATCACGCCCGATGCCATCCACCCTGCAACCGCGCTCCCGATGAGCGAGAGCCGATGATCCCCGGCCTTCGGTGAAGCCGGTTTGAGACGGTTCCGGCCGATCGCCGCGTTCCGGGCCCCGCCGCAAGATGCGCGATGCGCCGGAGACGATGAAGCCGCAACACCGCTTCGCCACGCGGGTCCGGAGACGGGTCCGTCAGGGCCCTTTCCGACCGGGGCTCAGTGCAGCAGCCGCTGCTGCGCGGGATGCGTCGCCCGGATGGCGTAGCGCGCGGCGAACGTCAGCACGGCCGCGATCAGGGCCGGATCGTTGCGCCCCTCGGCAAGCGCCGCCACTTCGCAACGCGCAGCCGCCGTCGCGTCGCGCCGCATCGCCGCGAGTAGGCGCAGCAACCGCGCCTCGTCGGGCGTTGCCCACTGGCGCGCGGCCAGCGACAGCGCGTCCATCGTGCGGAACGGTGCTTGTCTCGTGTCGGCCAGCGCGTAGAGAATCGGCAGCAACCCGGTCACCACTACCGGCCCGCGCACCGGCCCCCAGCGCTCGGAGGCGATGGCGAAAGCGGTGTGCCATGCCGGACCGCCGGGCGCGGCAAAGCCCGCGCAAAGGTGGCGCAGCACCGCGAGAACACCCGTCTCGAACGCGTCGAGCCCCAGGTCGCGGACCGCGACATCGTCACAGGGCGCCGGGCTGGCCACGCTCCGGAAGGCGCGGTCCGCCGACGGCTCGGCGCCCGCCTCCGCCCGCGCACCCGTCGCGCGGGGGTCGTCCGAGAGGGGCGACGGGTGCGCCATGCTCCGCCAATCCGCAGTCATCGCGCGTCACCGGCGACCGGCTCGGGCCGGATTTTCCCGGGGGCGTTCGCGCACGGGGCGAAAGCCTGAGCCGCCAGCAGCGCCAGCGCCTCCGTCACGCGCTCCGCCGCGTTGCCTTCGCACAGCAGCACCGCATGGGCCCGGGCCGCCTCGGGACGGTCGCGGGAAATGGCGCGCAGCGCACTCATCAGCAGGCGTTCATGCGACGTGACGTGAAGCGCGCAGGACGGGCATTCGGGCGTGTTGAACCGAAACCCGGATTGCCGGGCCTGGCGCAGCGTCTGCATCACCCCCAGCGCCGCAACCGCCACATGCGGCCCACGCTCGTCCCCGAACGCCTCCAGCGCCGCCGCGATCCCGCCGATCCATCCCTGTTGGGCCGGCGCGGCGAAGCTGACGCAGTAATGGCGGATCACCCGCAACACGGCACGCTCCCCTGCGCTGTATCCCAGATCCGCGACCGGCAAGCCGCGGTCTGTCTCATGGCAGGATTTCGGTGAATGGCGCATCGTCCCTCCTGTTCCGGCGCGGACAGCGCCGTCTCGTCATATCGGTTCACGGGTGGTGCCTTGCGGAACGGAGGTTCGGCTGGGTGTTCCCCATTTCTTGACTACTTCTGTCGGAATTTCAAGCGCGATCTCGCGATACCCATCCGCAGGGCCCGAAAACCCCTTGCATCACGGCGCTGGAAGCGCCTACATCGCGCTTTCCATCCAATTTTATTTTCATTTTTACTTGCATATGATATTAATGAATCGACTCGAGCGACCAACAGGGAGACAAATCAATGACACTGCTCGGACGAACTCTCGGCGCGGCGGCGCTCTGCATCGCGGCGACCACGGCGCAGGCGCAGGACTTCTACAAGATGGGCACACTGGCGCCCGGCGGCACGATCTACACGATCACCGCTGGCTTCGCGCAGGCGGTCTCGCGGCATGTGCCGGACGTGGAGGTGCAGGTGAACGCCTCCGGCTCGGCGGCGCAGCACATGCTGGCCGCCGCGCGGGGCGAGCTGGATTTCTTCATGTCGTCCACAATCCTCTATCACCACATGTCCAACGGCACGGCGATGTATGCCAAGATCGAGAATGCGCCGGAACTCGCGCAGGAACTCCGCGGGATCTTCAACTTCCCGGTGGGCGCATGGCATGCGCTGGTCTACGCCGATTCCGGGATCGACAGCTTCGATGACATCACCGGCAAGACAGTGTTTCTCGGCCCGCCCTCGGGCGGGGCCACCGCCTTCACCCAGGCGATCGTCGAAGGGGCAACCAGCCTCAAGGCGGAAGAGGATTTCGAGGTCGCCAAGATGGGCTTCGAGGCCGCGCAGCAGGGCTTTCAGGATCGGCGCATCGACGTGCTGATCTTCCCCTCGCTGGTGCCCGGGGCCTATGTGCAACAACTGGCCCTGACCAACGATCTCAAGCTCCTGTCGCTGAAGCCGGAGGATTTCGACAAGCCCGGCGTGCAGAAGGCCATGTCGGCCCCCGGCCGCTCGCGCGAGGTGATCGCCCCCGGCGATTACGAGGGCGCGCTGGCCAATGACGGCGAGGTGCTGACCGTGGGCGCCTGGATCGGCGTCGGGGCCCGCACCGCGCTGGACGAGGACCTTGTCTACCAGGCCACACGTGCGTTTTGGGAGAACATCGCGGACCTGCACGAGCAGGGGCCGGCCTTCCGCTCGATCACGCCCGAATCGGGGCTGCGCGAGATCAACATGCCGCTGCATCCCGGCGCACTGCGCTACTACGAGGAATTGGGGCTGGACATCCCCGCCGCGGGGCGCGGCTGATTCCGAAGGCGCGGGCCCCCCGGGCCCGCGCCCGCCCGCAAAGCCACCCGAACACGCACGACCCCAACAAGAAGGAATACCCGATGCGCCTCGACATTCTCGGGTCCGCGGCGGCCTTGCCCGACCCCGACCGCTACCATACCTCGATGGTGCTCACCGTCGGCGGGCGGCCCTACCTGATCGATTGCGGGCAGGGCGCGACGCACCAGATGATGCGCGCCAATATCGACCCGGTCGAGGTGAACCACGTCTTCATAACGCATCTGCATTACGACCATACCGCCGATTTCCCGTTCTTCCTGATCTCCACCTGGATGGGCGACCGGCAGACCGCGCCGCTGGTGATGGGCCCCGAGGGAACTGCCGATTTCGTGGGCCACCTGTTCGAGGGCGGCGCCTTCGACATCGACATCCGCGCCCGCGCCGCCTACCCCAAGCGGCAGGCCAACCTCCATGTGCTGCGCCCGGATGTGCGGGTGCTGAAGCCGGGCCCCGTCTACGAGGATGACCGCGTGCGCGTCACCGCCGCCTATGCCGAGCACATCCCGCGCGAGCTGACCGAATGTTTCGCCCTCGCCTTCGAGGCGGAGGGCAAGAAGATCGTCTTTTCCAGCGATACCGCCCCCTCGCAGGCGGTGGAGGACCTGGCCCGGGGCGCCGACCTGCTCGTGCATGAATGCACCTTCCCGCGCAGCGCGCTGGAATACCGTGACAAGGTGGGCGTGGGCACCTCGGCCCATACCAGCCCCACCGACCTCGGCAAGATCGCCAGCCGGGCCGGCGTCAAGAGCCTGATCGCCACGCATTTCGGCCATTTCGACGCCACCAACCCGATGCTGAAGAAGATCCTGCGCGACCACTTCCCGCTGGAGATGGTGGGCCCGCACATGTTCGACGAGATGGTCGAGGATATCCGCCGCGACTATGACGGCCCGCTGCAGCTGGCGCGAGACCTCTCGCGCTTCGAGTTATGAGCGACGGGCCCGCGGATATCGCGTCGTGGCGGCGGCTTGCCGCCATGACGATGGGAGCCGGCCTCGCCGCTCTGACGCTGTGGACGGCGACCTTCGGCGGGCTCTCGGAATTCCTGCTCCGCGGCCTCGTGCTCTGGAGCGCCGGGATCGCGGTGGTGCTGCTCCAGCCCGGCCCCTTCGGGCGCAGGCTGGGCGGACTGATGGACATCGCGCTGGCCGCGGTCTTCTCCGTCGCGATCCTGTGGTTCCTGCATCTGAGCGAAGAGCTCTGGTCGGGCCTCTACATCCTGTCGGCGACTGACCGGGTCATGGCGCTGGCGGGCCTGGTGACGCTTCTGGAGCTGACACGGCGGGCCATCGGAGCGCCGCTGGCGATCATCGCGGCGCTCAGCCTCGTCTACGCATTGTTCGGCGACAGCCTGCCCTGGATCTTCCGGCACGCGGGCTACAGCCTCTCGGCAGTGTCGCAGACCGTGTGGTTCAGCCTGGACGGCGTCTTCGGCCTCGCCGCCGCCGTGATGGTCAGCCTGGTCTTCGTCTACATCGTCTTCGGCGCGGTGCTGGAAAGCACCGGCGCGGGGGCGAACATGCTGCGCGTGGCGACGCGCTCGACCGAGGGCTTCCGCGGCGGCGCGGCGCATGGCGCCGTGGCCGCGAGCGCACTTTTCGGCACGATCTCGGGCAGCGTCACCGCGAACGTGGTGGGCACCGGCGTCTTCACCATGGGGTTGATGAAGCGGCAGGGCTTCCGCCCGGCCTTCGCCGGCGGCGTCGAGGCCTCGGCGTCCGCCGCCGGGCAATTCCTGCCGCCCGTGATGGGGGCCGCCGCCTTCCTGATGTCCGAACTGGTGGGCATCAGCTACCTGTCGATCTGCATCGCGGCGCTGTTGCCCGCGCTGTTCTTCTTCGGCAGCCTTTTCGTGGGCGTGCGCCTCGAGGCGGCCAGGCAGGGCATGACGCCCGTGCCCCGCGCCGAACGTCGGCCGCTAACGGGCCGCGACATGTGGCAGTCGCTGCTCTTCGTCGTGCCGATCGCCACCATCCTCTTGGTGCTGGTCGGCGGACGGTCGCCGGCCATGGCGGGGGTGCTGGCCGTCGCGGCGGCGATCCTGGTGAGCCTGCTTCTCAACCCAGAGGTGCGGCGCGACCCCCTGCGGCTGCTCAAGGGCCTCGCCCATGGCGGGCTGGCGGGCGCGCGGATCATGGTGGCTGTCGGCGCGATCGGCATCCTGATCGGTGTTCTGAACCTGACGGGTCTCGGCACCCGCGTCGCCGAGACGATCCTGTCCTTCGGGGGCGACGCGCTGCTGCCCTCGCTGATCCTGACCATGCTGGCCAGCATCGTGCTGGGGATGGGGCTGCCCACGCTGCCCGCCTACCTGCTGATCGTGATCCTGGTGGGCCCGGCGCTGGAGCGGCTGGGCGTTCCCCTTCTCGCCGCGCATCTCTTCGTGATGTATTTCGCCGTGTTCTCTGCGCTGACGCCGCCCGTGGCCCTTGCGGCCTTCGCCGCGGCGCCCATCGTGAACGCGCCGCCGACGCAGATCGGCCTCGCCGCGATGCGACTCTCCGCGGCGGGTTTCGTCATCCCCTTCGTGTTCGTCTACGATCCCGCCTTGCTGATCCTTTTCGCGGACGGGCCGGGTGAAACCGTGCTGGTCTGCCTGCGTCTCGCGGGGGCGATCTGGATGATCTCGACGGCGCTCGCGCGGTTTGACGCGGGGCCCCTGCCCGCCTGGGCCGCGCTGCTGCGGCTGGCGGCCGGTCTGGGGCTGGTGACCGCATCGCCCCCCCTTCAAGCGGCCGGGCTTGCCGTGGCCGTCGCGCTCGTACTAGTCGAGAGGCAACAGAGACGACGAACGGGACCGGCGTGATGGGCAGAGAGCAAACGATCAACGGCGCGGAGGAGGCGAAGCTCGATCTGTCGCGTTACCTGCCGCAGATGCTGAACCGCCTCGCGGCCCGGATGAACGAGCGCCTGGCCGAGGAGCTTTCCACGATCGAATTGCCGCTCGCGCATTGGCGAATCCTCGCAATCCTCAACTGGCGCGGCGCCTGCACGCTCAAGGAAATCCGTGAATGGACGGTGATCGATCTTTCCACGGCAAGCCGCGCGGTCAAGCGGCTGGAAGAGGAAGGCTACGTCACCCGCGCGCGGCAGACACACGACCGGCGTGCACGCAGAATCCAGCTCACGCCACAGGGAAAGGCGCGTTATGCGGAGGGCTGGACCATCGTATCCGGGTTCCATGCCCATGTCTTCGCCGACATCCCACCGGACGAACGCGAACGGATGCTGGACCTGATGGCCGGCGCGCTGCATCGCCTCGACCGCTCGGTCTGGGGCAGCTAGACGCCTTCCGGGCCGCCTCGCAACCGTCGCATGACGCGCTCAACCGGCGCCCCGCCGCGTCGCCCGCATGAGCAGCACGGCCGCGCCGAGCGCCGCCAGCGTCCCGGCCCCGGTCAGCATCACGACACCGTGCCAACCCGCCCCCTCCCAGGCCAGCCCGCCCGCATAGCCCAGCGCGCTGGCGCCCTGGTAATAGAAGAACAGGTAAAGGGAAGCCGCCAGCGCGCGGCCCTGCGCGGCGCGGCGGCTGACCCAGCCGCTGGCCACAGAATGGGCCGAGAAGAACCCGAAAGTCAGCACCGCCAGCCCCGCGATCACCAGGGGCAGCCGCTCCGACAGGGTCAGCGCGAGGCCCGCCAGCATCAGCAGCAGCAGCAGCACCAGAAGCCGCGCGGCCGCCACCCGGGCCAGCATCGCGCCCACCAGCGTCGGCCCCGGTATGCCCACGAGGTAGATCAGGAAGACCAGCCCGAACAGCCCCTGGCTCAGCCCGAAGGGCGGGGCCAGCAGCCGGAAGCCGAGGTAGTTGTAGGAGGTCACGAAGGCCCCCATCAGCAGGAAGCCGCAGGCGAAAAGCAGCCACAGCACCGGGTCGCGCAGATGCCCGGCCAGCCCCGACCGCAGCGCGCGCGCCCCCGCCGCGCCGGGCCGGAAGTTGCGCGAGGGCGGCAGCGCGCGCGCCACATACAGGCCCGCCACAAGGCCGCTCGCCCCCACCACCGCCACCGCCAGCCGCCAGCCTCCCGCATCCGACAAAAGAGCCGCGGCCAGCCGGCCCACCATCCCGCCCAGCGCGCTGCCCGAGATGAACAGCCCGAAGGACAGGCCGAAGGCGGAGGGCTCGATCTCCTCGGCGAGGTAAGCCATGGCCACCGCCTGCACCCCGCTCAGACTGACGCCCAGCGCCACCCGGCAGGCCAGCACCCCGCCCCAGTCGGGCATCAGCGCCATCAGCAGCGTGATCGCCCCGGAACTCAGCAACGAGGCCACCATGATCCGCTTGCGCCCGATCCGGTCCGAGGCGATGCCCGAGAACAGCAGCGCCACCGCCATCAGCGCCGTCGTCCCCGACAGCGCCAGCGCGCTTTCGGCCGGGCGCAGGCCGAACTCCGCCGCGAAGATCGGCAGCAAGGGCTGGATGTAGTAGAGCGTGGCGAATACCGCGAAGCCGGCGGCGAACATCGCCCACCGGGTGCGGCGAAAAACAGGTGTTCCCGCCTCGATCCAGACGGCCTCAGAGGTCGAGGACATCGTCCTCCCATTCGCCGACGGAGACCTGCACGCGCACCTCACCCAACACGGCGCAATCCAGCACTTCGGACCCGGCGGGCGAGGGCGAGGCGGCCAGCCTGTCCACCTGCCCCGCAAAGCGCGCCGCGTCGTCGGGTGTCAGAGTCCAGACCAGCCCGCCGGGCTCGGGCCAGAGGCCGCGCCGCGCACCCTCGGCGGTCAGAGTGACCTCGGTTCCATCGGACTCCACACCCTCTTCGGTCAGCCGCCGGGTCCGGCCGTCTGCAGAGAAGCCCTCCAGCAACTCCGCGAAACGCGCAAGCTCCGCGTGCTGGCCCAGCACAAGGAGTTGCGGATGGAAATCCGACGGCATGTAACCCATGCTCAGCATCGCGTTGCCTTACCCTTCTGCCGCCAGGCCCTGGATGTCCTGGGCATGCACCAGTTCCGGCTCGTCGCCCTCGCCGGAATCGTCCGGGACGGCTTCCAGCCACTGGCCGTCCTCCATGTTCTCGGTCACCGTGCAGATGCGACCGTCCTTCAGCTTCAGCCGCTGCCCCACCTTGATTTCGTACAGATTCAGCATTCCAGATCCCGTTCAGAAGAAAGTCGTGAGATTCTTGGCCAATAGCACGTTCTGGTCGAGCAGAATTTCACGGAAGCGCAGTTTCCAGGCGCCATCGCGCTTCACCAGCCGGTCGTGCCGCCGGCCGACGAAAGTATGCGTTTCGTATTCCACCCGGTTCAGGTGAACATGGAAACGGCAGCTCGTCGTCACCTCGGTCGCGTCCGCTGCCGACGGGTCGGCCGTCAGCACCCGGATGTTGCTGACCAGGTGCGAGGTGCGCGACAGCGGCTCCTCGGCATAATGCACGCCGGTCAGGATCTGCTCGACCCGCTTGGTCAGGGTCCACTTGTCCTCGTCGAACCAGCTGATCCCCTCGCCATGCGGCGTGTTCTCGCGTTCGGCATGCTGGCCGAACTTCACGTTGCGCCGGATCGGCATGTAATATTCCAGGTCCTCGGCCAGCATCCCCAGCCAGGCCTCGAAATGCCGCCCGTCGATCAGGTCGGCCTCCTCGTAGAAGAATTCCTCGATCTCGCCGCGCAGTCGGAAATAGGCATCGTCGCGCGGAAGCGGGGCAAGGTCTTACGCCATGTGGTTCATGTCAGATCTCCCTGGTGAGCGAACGCCGGAGCGGCGTGGAAGAGCCCTGGCGCGCGAAGCAGCCCACGTCGAGCACGGTGCCCGAGATCACGTCGGCATCCTCGGACATCAGGAAGGCCACGGCGCGGCCCAGGTCCTCTCCGGTGGTGTAGCGGCCCGCGGCGGTGCCCTGGGCCCCGGCGCGCAGCTTCTCCACATCGCCGCCGACACGGCCCAGGCTCATGCCCGCGGCGATGCCACCGCCGCCCGGCACCACGGCGTTGACGCGGATATGATCGTGGAAATGGTCGAGCGCGAGCGCCTGGGTCAGCGCGAAGAGCCCGCCCTTGGAGGCGGCATAGGCGGCCATGTTCGGCTTGCCCCAGCCCGCGCCCGAGCCCACGTTGACGATGCGTCCGCCGCCCGCCCGCGCCATGTGCGGAACCACCGCGCGCGCCATCAGATAGGGCCCGCGCAGGTTCACCGCCATGATCCGGTCCCACAGGCCCGGATCGGTGTCCAGCACCGTGCCGAGCGGCCCGATCGCGGCATTGTTGACGATCCCGTGCAGACGGCCATGCGCCGCCAGCGCCGCCTCGATCACGCCCGTCACCTGCGCCTCGTCGGAGACATCCGCCTCCATCGCGGTCACCGGCAGGCCCCGCGCCCCGGCCTCGGCCAGCAGCGCGGGGATCGCGTTCTCCGCCTCGCTCGACACCTGCCGGGCCTCCAGCCCGAAGGCCAGCACCGGCCAGCCACGCGCCGCCAGCGTCAGGGTGATGTCCCGGCCCAGCCCGTAGGTGCCGCCCGAGACGACGATGCAGCCGCCGTCCATGGCCTATTCCGCCGCCGTGGCGAAGCGCGGATCGTGCCGGCCCATCAGCGTGTCCCAGTCGGCGCCGTCGAGGTAATCCGCCCAGCGCCGGTAATAGCCGCGCGCCATGTGCTCTGTCACCTGGGTGGAGACCTCGCCGCGCACGGTCAGCCCGTTCACCTGCGGATGCAGCTTCGCCGCATGCATGGATTGCTGGTAGTTGAAGGCGTAGCGCCGGGCGATCGTGCCGGTGCTGGCCCTTGTGGCATAGAGCCAGTTCTCCAGGTCATCCTGCTCCGTCATGCCGGCGGGCCCGGAATAGCGCATGTAGTATTGCCGCAGGAAGTTCTTCACCTCCTTCGGCGCGTCCGCATCCACCAGGAAGAAGCGCCAGGCCTCGGTTTCGGTGGGGCTGTGCGGATGCCAGGCGCACAGGCCGCGCGGCTGGCGCCCGTGGTAGGACGTGTTCGGGAAGATCGTGCCGACAAAGGGCAGCAGCCGCGCCTCGTCGCCCAGCCGTCTCTTGCGCTCCTCGTGGCAGTGGCGGAAATATTCCTCGATCTCCGGATCGTTCTGGAACTGCTCAACGTATTGCGCATCCATTGGCTGCACCGCCGAATGCACGCCATGCCCCTCGGGAAAGCTGATCCAGACGTGCTGTGCCTTTTCCAGCTCGTCGTCGCGCCGGCCCTTCACGCCGCGCCGGGCGGAGGGCCCGATCCCGATCATGTCCACCGAACGGTGCGAGGGGTTGTGGTAGGTGTCGCCGAGGAAGTTCTCGGCCGCGTATTTCCAGTTGGCGGGAAACACCCACTTGTGCAGGCCGATCACCTCGGACCCGCCGGGCCGTCCGTCGCGGCAATCGAGCGCCTGGTCCAGATGCACCTTGGCATCGCCCAGCCAGGTCTCGAACGCGGGCGCCTGCGGATCCCAGGTGGCCCAGATCGAGCCCTTGTAGTTGGCCAGCTGCGCCACCTCGATCAGCGACCACTCGTCCCGATCCAGCGTGCCCTCGTAAAGCGCCTTGTAAAGCGGAATGCCCCGGATACGGCCGTCCGTCGTGTAGGTCCAGGAATGGTAGGGACAGGTGAACAGCGAGGTGTTGCCGCTCTCGTAGCGGCAGACCTTCATGCCCCGGTGCCGGCAGGAATTCAGGAAGACATGGATGATCCCGGCCTTGTCCCGCACAAGGATCACGGATTCCTCGCCCATCCGCGACGTGAAGAAATCGCCGGGATTGGGGATCTGGCTTTCATGGCCGACGAACAGCCACGCCCGGGTGAAGAGCTTTTCCAGCTCCTGCCGGTAGACCTCTTCGCTGACGAAGATCTCGCGGCTGACCAGCCCGCTGTCGAGATCGACCAGGCCGCTTCCGCCCTGCAGTGCGCTCATCCTTGCATCCTCCCTTCGGGGGCGGCCGGACACCGCCCGATGCGAATTTGGTTAACTTGTTTACTATTGATTCGCAACTCGACCCGTCCCCGCGTTGCCTAGCCCGGCGCGCCGCGTTGCTGGCCGGCAAGCCCGGCCAGCAGCGGCACAAGGCCGAGAAGCGACGGCGCGAAGGCCGCCGGGTTGTCCGCACCCAGCCACAGCGTCGCGCTGCCCACGATCAGCGCCGCCGCCGTCAGCACCAGGGATACCAGCCATTGCGGCAGGCCCATGAACGACGTGGCCAGCATCGACTGGCGCAGCAGAAGGGCCGCGGCGATGCAGTTCGACATCGCGATGGCGATCTCCAGCGCCGTGCCGTGCAGGATCACCGCAGGGTTGTAGATCCACAGGAAGGGCAGCAGGTAGGCGCTGATGCCCAGCCGCATCCCGTAGAACCCCGTGGTCCACATGTTGGCGCCCGCGATCTGCGCCGCCACGATGCTGCCCACGGCGATCGGCGGGGTGATCATGCTCATCAGGCCGAAATAGAACAGGAACAGGTGCGCCCCGATCGGGTCCACGCCCAGCCGGATCACCGTGGGCGCCACCACCGTCACCAGGATCACGTAGACCGCCGCGGTCGGCATCCCCATGCCCAGCACGATGGACACCAGCGCGGCCAGAAGCAGCATCAGGAACAGCCCGTAGGCCTCTGCCACATGGGCCAGCATCAGCGAAAGCTGGAAGGCGAAGCCGGTGGAATTCATGATCCCGATCACCGCGCCCGCGCCGCCGCCGATCAGGATCAGCGGCACGATGCCCTCTCCGGTGCCGCGCACCAGGTCCCAGATCTCGCCCCAGCCGATGCGGAAGCGCCGCTTGACCACATAGCCCGCGAGCAACAGCCCGGTGGACCACAGCGCCGCCAGCCCCGGCTCCAGCCCGCGCCAGAACAGCAGCCAGATCAGCAGCCCCAGCGGCACCAGGAACAGCCAGCCCGACCGCATCGTGTCGGCAAGCCGCGGGATCTCGTTGCGCGGCAGGCCCGAAAGGCCCTGCCGCACGGCGATGGCGTCGATCTTGAAGAACAGCACCAGGTAATAAAGCAGCGCGGGCGCCAGCCCGGCCAGCACCACCTCGGAATAGGGCACCTCCAGGAACTCTGCGATGATGAAGGCCGTGGCCCCCATCACCGGCGGCATGATCTGGCCGCCGTTGGAGGCCACCGCCTCGATCGCGCCGGCCTGTGCCGGGCGGAAACCGGTACGGATCATCATCGGGATCGTCAGGATGCCCGTGGACATCACGTTCGCCACCGTCGATCCCGACAGCGTGCCGAAGGAAGACGAGGCCACAACGGCCACCTTGGCCGGCCCGCCGCGGCGGTGGCCCATGATGCCCAGCGCCAGGTTGTTGAAAAAGGTCATCCCGCCCGCGATCTCCATGATCTTGCCGAAGATCACGAAGGGCAGGACCAGCGTGATGATCACGTCCACCACGATGCCGGGAATCCCGCTGGAATCGGCATAGAGATAGAGGATCGTCTTGGTCGGCCGGAACACCGCCGCCTCGAACACGCCGGGCAGCATGTCGCCGAAGAAACCATAGAGGATCACCACCGCCACCAGCAGCGCGATGGTGATGCCCAGCGCCTTGCGCAGCGCCTCGACCATGGTCAGGATCGCGATGGCGCCGGGGATCCACATGTCGGGCGTGCGGAAGGCCAGCCGCACCATCCAGCCCTCGAAGTTCCAGGCAAACCAGAACCAGCTCAGCGAGGCGGCCAGCGCCAGCAGACACTCCAGCGCGCCGGGCGCCTTGCCATAGGGATAGCGCAGGAAGGCCGCGCCGCCCGCCAGCCCCAGCATGATCGCGATGATCTGCTGCGTGACCAGCGGCAGGCGGAACATGTCCGGGATGCCCAGCACCCAGGCGATGCCCACCGCGGGCAACAACAGAAGAAAGACGGCCCTCAGGCCCTCGGCGGTCCGGGTCATTGGCGGCGCATCCGTCGGCTGGCACCGCCCGCGACGGATGCGGGCGGCGATTTCAGATCAGGGGAAAGGCTCAGAACTTGGCGTGATGCGCTTCGTGCGCGTCAGACCACAGCCCGACTTCCTTGTAGTAGCGGATCGCGCCCTCGTGGTAGGGGATCGTCGGATCGACCATCGGCACCGCGTCCTTTCCGACAGAGCGCATCGGCGGATAGTCCTGCTGCAGGCGCTCCCAGTTCTCGTGCATCGTCTTGACGATCTTGTAGACATCGTCGGCCGTCTGCGCGTCGGAGGTCACCACCAGCGTGTCGTAGACCACCACCGGCGTGTCGCCCACCACGTAGGGACGACGCTCGCTCGGGGCCTGCACCATCGTGCGCACGCCCGGCACCTCGGCGCCATAGAACGCATCCGTGCCGGCCTGCCCGTCACTGATGATCCGCAGGGGGGTGGAGGCATGGGTTTCGGTCAGCGCGGGCATGGAGGTGGCCACCGGCGTCGCGTCCGCCCGGCCCTGCACCACGGCGTTGATCCCGTCGATCAAGCCGCCCGACCGCATGAAATCCACGTCATCGGGGCTGAGCCCCGCGGATTTCAGCATGGCCTTGTTGATCTGGGTGAGCGCCACGTTGGTGGGCATGTCGCCCATCACGCGCTTGCCGCGCAGGTCTTCCATCGTCTCGATCCCGGTATCGGCGCGGGTGACGTAGGCATAGGGCAGCAGCCAGATCCGGCCGATCGCGCGCAGGCCGTCCACAGCCTGCGGGTAGGCGAACTCGCCCCGATAGGCCATGCCGGCGTCGATGTTCGACGAGATCCCCAGCGTCATCTCGCCCACGTCCACCATCGGCAGGTAGACCGACGAGCCGCCCTGCGGTTGCGCGGTGGAGCGGATGCCCAGCTCCTCCTGAAACAGCTTGGCCAAGCCACCGCCCAGCAGGAAGAAGGTGGAGCCCGAGGGGTTGGTGCCGATGGTGATGTTCTTCAGTTCCGCATGGGCGGGCGCGGCCAACGCTGCCACGGTTGCAGCAGCCGCGACGAGGCGGGTGAAAGTCTTCATGTTGATCCTCCCTAGACGCACGCCCCCTGTCGGGGGGCCGGTTCGATACCTGCCGCGCGGCTCTGACGACCGGGCATTGCAGTCCACTTGACCACGACAGATACTTCACATGTTAAGTATGTGAAGGTGCAGTTTGTCAACACGTTTACGACCATCTGCCCGCCGCTTCCGCGGCGGTCTCCGGAAATCCCACGCAGGGCCTTGGGTCGAAGGTGATTTCCCGGCTAGTCTGGCCAGACAGAACAGGAGACCGCCTGCATGAACCGACGGGACGACCCGCTCGCCGCCTTGGACCGCTTCTATACCGACCGGTCGCTGGCGATCGCCTGCACCCGCGGGCGCGAGGCGATCGTGCGGCGCTTCGGGACGCTGCTGGCGCGCGAAGGATTCACGGAACAGCAATGGCGCGTCATGCGCGTGCTCTACGATTTCGAGCCCGTGCCGCTGGTCGATCTCTGCCGGCTGTGCTGCATCCACAAGGTTTCGATGACGCGGATCCTGCGCGCCCTGACGGAGCGCGGCCTGCTGACCCGCGAAAAACGCCCGAACGACCGGCGCGCCTACGACATCTCACTGACCGACGAAGGCCGCGCCATGATGCGCCGCATGACGCCCGAGGCCACCCGAATCTACGAAGGAATCCTCGACGATTTCGGCCCCGAGAATACCCGCGAGCTGCTGCGCCTGCTCAAGGAGTTGGCGCGGATCAACGAGAGGGCCTGACGCCTCGGGCGCCGGACCGGCCGCGCGAGCAGGGCGGAAATCCGTTCCGGATCAGGCCATTCGGCCCGGGTGTGCCGCGGGGCCCGCACCCGAATACACGGCGCCGGCCACTCGGGTGATCCCGCGGCACGGTTGCCTTGCCGGCCGGTCTTGGGCAGGTATGAAAGGGCCGCGCCCCGCGGAACCCGGCGCGGCGGCCGAAAGGGAGCGCTGCCTCACATGACCGACGCGAAGACCTACGCCCACCAGTCCATCGCCCAGGCCGTCACCGATCATGGCATCGACACCATGTTCGGCCTGATGGGCGACGCCACGCTGTTCATGGTGGATCACTACGTACGCGGCTGCGGCGGCACCTTCGTGCCCGCGGCCTTCGAGGGCAGTGCGGTGCTGATGGCGCTGGCCTGGTCGCATGTGACCGGCAAGGTGGGCGTGGCCTCTGTCACCCACGGGCCCGCGCTGACGAACTGCGTCACCGCCCTCACCGAAGGGGTGCGCGGCCATATCCCGATGGTGCTGCTGGCGGGCGACACCTCGGTGATGGTGCCCGAGAACCTTCAGAACATCGACCAGCGCGAGGTGGTCAAGGTGACCGGCGCGGGGTTCGAGCAGATGCGCGCCCCCGGCACCGCCGCGCGCGACATCGCCCGCGCCTTCTATCGCGCGCGGGTCGAGAAACGGCCCATCGTGGTGAACATGCCCGCCGATTTCATGTGGGAGGAGGTCACCCACGAAAAGGTTCTCCACCAGGTCTTCGACACCCCCGCGCAGGTGATCGAGGGCGACGCGCTCGACCAGGCGATCGGCATGATCGCGTCGGCCCGGCGGCCCATCGTGTTGGCGGGCGGCGGCGCGGTCCATGCCCGGGACGCGCTGATCCGGCTGGCAGACAGGCTGGACGCGCCGCTGGCGACCACGCTCAAGGCGAAAGGTCTGTTCAACGACCATCCGGCCAACATGGACATCTTCGGCACGCTGTCGACGCCCGCGGCCTATGACGTGATCGCCAAGGCCGATTGCGTGATCGCCTTCGGCACCAGCCTGCACAGCTTCACCACCGACAAGGGCAAGCTGATGCAGGGCAAGCGCGTGGTGCAGGTGAACGACGACGCCAGCGCCATCGGCCTCACCTATCATCCCGATGCCGCGCTGGTCGCCGATGCCCGCCTGACCGCGGAGAACATCATCTGGTGGCTGGACGAGGCCGAGATCGCGCCCAGCGGCTTCGCCACCGAGCTGAGCGACGTGGCGCTGACGGCCCATCCGCCGGGCGACGCGGCCAAGGCCAAGCCGGGCCATGTCAACTATGTCTGGGCGCTGGACCGACTGGAACAGGCGCTGCCCGCCAACCGGATGCTCACCACCGATGGCGGGCGGTTCATGACCGAAGTCTGGTGCCGCGTCACCGTGCCCGACCCGAAAAGCTTCATCGCCACCACGAATTTCGGCTCCATCGGGCTGGGCCTGCAAGAGGCGATCGGCATGAGCCTCGCCGCGCCCGACCGGCCCGTGGTGCTGTTCTCCGGCGACGGGGGCTTCATGATGAGCGGGGTGAACGAGTTCAATACCGCCGTGCGCCTGGGTCTCGACCTGATCGTGATCGTCTGCAACGACAGCGCCTACGGCGCCGAGCACATCCAGTTCCTGGATCGCCGCATGGACCCGAGCCTGTCGCAATTCGACTGGCCCTCCTTCGCCGAGGTCGCCCGCGCGCTGGGCGGCACGGGGCGGCTGGTGCAATCCGCCGACGAACTGGAGGAGGCGATCGCCGCCATCGAGACCCGCGACCGCCCGATGCTGATCGAGCTGCGGCTGGATCCGCACGACGTTCCCCGTATGCGCATCTGAGCCCCGCGCTCAGCGCGGCGCGGCCGGGGGCGCGAACAGGTCCAGCTCTCCCACCAGCCCACGCCAGGACCGGATGCGCTCCCGGGTGGCCTCGGGATCGCGCAGCGCCACCCCGTGCACCAGCAGGTTCAGCGCGATGGTGATCGTTCCGGTGGATTCCAGGAACAGGCCGCTGCGGGTCTGGATCTGCACGGTATGCTCGGTGCGCGGCCGCGCCCAGGTGTTGAACTCGTCGGTGAACACGACCAGCTCCATCCCTCGATTGCGGCAGATATCGGCCAGCGCCTCTGCCTCGCGCGCATAGGGCACCACGTCGATCAGCACCAGCAGGCCCTCCCGCGGTGTCTCGCCCCGCGCGATCCAGTCGGTCAGCGCGCTGTCATGGGCCGACAGGAACCGCACAGCCGGGCGCACGAGGCCCAGCCGCCGGGCGAAATCCTCGGCCATCCCGCGCACCGTCTGGAAACCGGTGACAAAGACCTCCTCGGCCCTGCCGACCCGGTCCACCATCGCGTCCCATTGCGCCGTGCCCACCTGCTCCGACAGCATCTTCAGCGCCTGCGCCTCGGCGCGCAGCGCCGCGCCGTAATCGCCCGAGAACAGCCGTTCCGCCGTTTCGCCCGCGCCCAGCAGCCCCGCCGCCTGGTCGTCCTGCAACGCGCGTTTCAGCCCGGCCATGCCGCGAAATCCCAGCCGGCGCAGCAGCCGGCTGACGGTGATCTCGCTCACCCCGGCCTTCTGCGCCACCGAGGCGCCGGTCTCGTAGGCCAGCGCCGATTCGTGATGCACGAGGAATTCCGCCGTCCGCGCCTCGGCCGGGGTCAGGCCCTCGCGCTGTTCCTCGATTGCCTGTCTCAGCCGCGATCGGCCCAAAGATGCGCCATCCGAAAAGGCGGTCATGACAGATTCCTAGCTAAATGTTGATCGAGACAGAAACCTGTCATAGCCTTCCGCACGCGCTCCGGCAAACGCCTAGCATCGCCGCGCCACCGCCCGGAGCCCCGCTGACAGGGAGAAAAAGATGAAAACACGCGCTACCGCCCTCGCCGCCGCCTTCGCCCTCGCCGCCGTTCCGGCCTCCGCCGAAGGCAAGCTCAACCTCTACAACTGGGGCGACTATATCAACCCGGAGGTGCTGGACCGCTTCGCCGAGGAATTCGGCGTGGACGTGTCGCTGGACACCTATTCCTCCAACGAGGAGATGCTGGCCAAGATCCAGTCCGGCGCCACCGGTTACGACATCATCTTCCCGTCGGTCCACATGCAGGACATCATGCATACGCTGAACCTGCTGGAGAAGACCGACATCAACGAACACCCCGATTTCGCCAATATCGACCCGGACTCGCTGCTGGCCAAGACCGACCCGAACGGGGAATACTGCCTGCCCTATGCCTGGGGCACGGTAGGCATCGTCTACAACAAGACCCTCGTGCCGGAGCTGTCCTCGTGGGAGGAGTTCTTCGCCATTCCCGAAACCACCGGCGCCCGGATCACCCTGCTCGACGACATGCGCGAGGTGATGGCCATCGGACTCGTCATGACCGGGCACAGCGTCAACAGCACCGACCCCGAGGCCATCCAGCAGGCCACCGACTACCTGATCGCCCACAAGCCCGATGTCTCGGCCTTCACCTACGACACCCAGGCGCTGATCGCCTCGGGCGACATCGCGGCCGGGCATTTCTTCGTGGGCGTGAACATCCTGGTCAAGGAACAGCCCGAGACGCTGGCCTACACGATCCCCGCCGAGGGCGCGACGATGTACCAGGAAAACGCCTGCGTGCTCGCCTCCGCGCCCAACAAGGAGAATGCGCGCAAGTTCCTGGAATTCTACCTTCGTCCGGAAATCGCGGCACTGAACGTGGCGCAGCAGATGAACGGCACGCCCAACATCCCGGCCCGCGCGCTGACGCCCGACTACATCAAGGAAGATCCGAACATCAACCTCAGCTCCGAGACCATGGCGCGGCTGGAGATGTTCGAGGAACTGGGCAACGCCATCCGCCTCTACGACCGGGCGTGGAACCGCGTCCGCACTGCGCAGTAGGCCGCCATGGCTGATGCCCTGCTCGAGATCCGGGGCGCGCGGCGCAGCTTCGCGACCCCCGAGGGCGGCCTCGTGCACGCCCTCGCCGGGGTGGACCTGCACGTGGCGCCGCGCGAATTCGTGACGCTGCTGGGCCCTTCGGGCTGCGGCAAGACCACGCTGCTGCGCGCCATCGCCGGGTTCGAGGCGCTGGACGGCGGGGCGATCCTGCTCGACGGGCAGGACATCTCGGGCGCGCCGCCGCACCGCCGGCCGGTCAATACCGTGTTCCAGTCCTACGCGCTGTTCCCGCACATGAGCGTGGCGCGCAACGTGGGCTACGCGCTGGAAGTCGCGGGCGCGCCCCGGCGCGAGCGCGAGACCCGCGTGGGCGAGGCGCTCGACCTCGTGGGTTTGGCGGGCATGGGCAATCGCCGCCCCTCGCAACTGTCGGGCGGCCAGCGCCAGCGCGTGGCGCTGGCCCGCGCGCTGGTGGCCCGGCCGCGCCTGCTGCTGCTGGACGAGCCTCTTTCGGCACTGGACCGCCGGTTGCGACAGCAGATGCAGATCGAGTTGAAATCGCTCCAGTCCGAGCTGGGGGTGGCCTTCGTCTTCGTCACCCATGACCAGGACGAGGCGCTGGCCATGTCGGACCGCATCTGCGTGATGCGCGCGGGCGAGATCGCGCAGGTCGGCCCCCCGCGCGAGATCTACCGCGCCCCGCGCTCGCGCTTCGTGGCCGAGTTCATCGGCGAGACCAACCTCTTCGAGGGCCGGGTGACGCAGGTGGCGGACGGGCTGGCCCATATCGCCACCGCCAGCGGCGCCACCGTCCTGGCCCCGGCGCTGGCAGGGCTTGCGGCGGGCGATACGGCCACCGCCGTGCTGCGGCCCTCCGACCTGGTGGTGCAGGCCGAGGGAGCGCCGCAGGCTACGCCGCCGATCACCGGCAGTGTGGTCAAGGAGGTGTTTCTCGGCGCCGATCTGCACATCTTCGTGCAACCCGACGGCGGCGGCGAACAGATCCGCGTGGTGGCCCGCGACGCGGGCGCGGCCTGGGGTGCGGGCGCGCGCCTGTCGCTGAGCTACGATCCTGCCCGCGCGCATGTGCTGGAGGACGACACGCCCGGCACCCCGGCCCGCGATGCCGCCGGAGACGCCGCATGAGCCAGCCCGCTCCCGCCCGGAACCGTCTCTCCCGCACCGGACGCCAGCGCGTGGCGCTCGCCGCGCTGCTGGGGCCGGTCACGCTGTTCCTGGCGGTGTTCTTCCTGGGCCCGCTGTTCATCATCGCCATCTTCAGCCTGCTGGAACCGGGCATCTACGGCGGCGTGGCCTGGAACTTCTACCATTGGAACTACGGCCGGATCTTTGGCTGGGCCGATGGCATCACCGAATTCTTCGAACCCGTCTACCTTCAGATCCTGGGCCGCTCGCTGCGGCTGGCGGTGATCACCGTGGTGCTGACGCTGATCGTGGCCTACCCGGTGGCCTTCTGGGTCAGCCGCCTGCCGCCGCGCTGGCGGATGGTGTTCCTGCTGCTGGTCACCCTGCCCTTCTTTACCAGCCTGATCGTGCGGCTTTACGCCTGGCTGATGATCCTGCGCCCCTCGGGCGTGCTGAACATCGCGCTGGAAGGCATCGGCATCCCGCCGGTGGACCTGCTCTATACCCAGACGGCCGTGGTGATCGGCATGGTCTACGTGATGATCCCGTTCATGTTCCTGCCGGTCTATGCCTCGGTCGAGGCGCTGGACCGCGGGCTGATCGAGGCCAGCGCCGACCTGGGCGCCAGCGGGTTCCAGACCTTCCGCAAGGTGATCCTGCCGCAGACCCTGCCGGGGATCGTGGGCGGATCGGTCATCGTGTTCATCCCCTCGGTGGGCAATTTCGTGGTGCCCGACGTGCTGGGCGGAGCCAAGACGCTGATGATCGGCAACCTGATCGAGCAGCAGTTCCTGTCGGCGCGCAACTGGCCGTTCGGGGCGGCGCTGTCGATGCTGGTCATGGCCGTGGTGCTGAGCATCCTGCTGATCTACGTGGCACGGCTGGGCAGGTCCTCCGCCGCGGCCAGCGGCAAGGGAGGTTAGGGCGATGCGCAACCGGTTCGGATGGCTGGCGCTCACGCTCTGGTCGCTTCTGTTCTTCGCCTTCATCTACGCGCCGCTCGGCGTGATCGTGGCCTATTCGTTCAACGCCAACCCGGTCAACATGATGGTCTGGCAGGGCTTCACCTTCGACTGGTATCTCACCATCTTCGGCATGTCCGACCTCACGTCGAACCGGCTGCAAAGCACGGCGACCTATGTCGATTCCACCGAGAACCTGGTGGCCGCGCTGAAGAACAGCGTGATCGTGGCGGCCTTCACCACCACCATCTCCACCGTGCTGGGCACCGCCACCGCCATCGCGCTGGCGCGCTACCGCATCCGGATGAAGAAATTCTACGACGGGCTGATGCTGATGCCGATGATGATGCCCGACATCGTGCTGGGCATCGGGCTGCTGATCTTCTTCGTGACCATCGGGATGAAGCTGGGCCTCATGACCATCATCATCGGCCATTGCACCTTCCTCACCAGCTACGTCTTCATCGTGGTGCAGGCGCGCATCGCCGCCATCGATCCCGCGCTGGAGGACGCCTCGGCCGATCTCGGCGCCTCGGAATGGACGACGATCCGCAAGGTGCTGCTGCCGCAGCTGGCGCCCGGCATCGTGGGCGGCGCGCTGCTGGCCTTCATCATCTCGATGGACGACCTGGTGATCACCTATTTCATCGCCGGGGTGGATTCGACCACGCTGCCGCTCTTCATCTTCTCGATGGTGCGCCGCGGCGTGAAACCCGAGATCAACGCCATCGCCACGCTGATCATCCTGTTCTCGCTCGTCGTGGCGTCCATCGGGCTGTGGCTGCGGTCGCGGCGGCCCGACTGACGGAGACCCACATGCACAAACCCCGCGCCCGCGATCTCGGCCTGCCGCTGCCCGGCACCCCCGGCCCGCTCAACGCCATCACCGACGTTGTGGGCGTGCGCGTGGGCATGACCACCGTGATCGACGAGGGCCGCGGCATCCGCACCGGCGTCACCGCCATCGTCCCGCGCGAGGATGCGGACCGGCCGCAGCCGGTCTGGGCCGGTCATGCCAAACTCAACGGCAACGGCGAGATGACGGGCACGCACTGGATCGAGGATGCGGGGTATTTCGTGGGGCCGATCTGCCTCACCAACACCCATTCGGTGGGGATCGTGCACCATGCCGCCACCCGCTGGATGATCGATCGCTACCGCCACGCCTTCACCGGGCATCACCTCTGGGCGATGCCCGTGGTGGCGGAAACCTATGACGGCGTTCTGAACGACATCAACGGCCAGCATGTGACAGCCGGGCACGCCCGCGCGGCGCTCGACGGCGCGACGGGCGGCCCGGTGCCCGAGGGCGGCGTGGGCGGCGGTGCCGGGATGATCGCCTACGAGTTCAAGGGCGGCACCGGCACCGCCTCGCGCCGGGTGGCACTGGACGGCGAGGACTTCACCATCGCCGCGCTGGTGCAGGCCAATCACGGTCTCCGCGACTGGCTGACGGTCTGCGGCGTGCCGGTGGGCCGCGACATGCAGGAGGGGCGGCTGCTGGGCTCGGAACAGGGCTCGATCATCGTGATAATCGCCACCGACGCGCCGGTGGGGCCGCTCACGCTGCGCCACCTCGCGCGCCGCGCGGCCATCGGGATCGGGCGCGGCGGCACGCCGGGCGGCAACAATTCGGGCGACATCTTCCTGGCTTTCTCGATCGCCGAGCCCTGCGATCTGCCGCAACTGGCCCCGAAACGGCGGACCACCACGCAATTCACCGGCGAGGAGATCGACCCGCTCTACCTCGGCGCCGTCGAGGCGGTGGAGGAGGCGGTGCTCAACGCGCTCTGCGCCGGCGAGACGGTGCCGACGGTCAAACCGGCCGGGCTGGAATGCCGGGCGCTGGACACCGATCGCCTCTGCGCCCTGCTGCGCGCGGCGGGGCGGATGGGCTAGCGCCCCAGCCGCCCGCCCGCCAGCACCGCGCCCGCACAGAGCGCCAGCATCGGGATCAGCGCGAAACGCCAGTCGCCGCCTGCAAGGCTGACCGTGGCCGCCACCAGCGGCGCGCCCGCGAACTGGCCCAGGGACGAGCCCTGCATGATCATCCCGTTCGCCGCGCCCAGATGCGAGGGCGTCGGTGCCTGCGACGGAACGCTGCCGAACAGGCTGGGCGGGATCAGCCCGCCGAAGAACGAGAACGCCAGGCACAGCCCGATCCGCCCGGCATCGGGCAGCACGGGCAGGAAGATGCCCACCGCCGTCACGCCCATCACAATGCTGCCCGCAAGGATCAGCCGCCGCGCGGGCAGTCCGCGCCGCATCAGCCAGCCGCCGAACAGGCAGCCCGGCACGTTGATCAGCACCACCAGCGCGGTGGCCAGCGCCGCCGCGCGCAGGCTCAGCCCCAGGCTGTCGGTCAGGAAGGTGGGCAGCCACACCATCAGGGTGACCCACTGGAACGCGTAGGCCGCGAAGATCGCCGCCAGCACCAGCAGCCCGGGCCGGCGCAGCGATTCCGCCAGCATGACGGCAAACCGGCCCGGCACCTGCGGCGGCAAGGCCACCCGGCGCATCGCCAGCCGGATGCCCAGCCCGACCGGCAGGCACAGGGCGGCGATGCCCAGCCACATGCCGCGCCAGCCCACCGCCTCCAGCGCAAGCGGCGCGGCCAGCAGCGCCAGCGCCATGCCCGCCGGGGTGTAGACGCTCCAGATCCCCAGGGCGAGCGGCCGGTCGGCCGGCGCCACCGCCGCGCTGATGACCGCGGGCAGCGCCACCGAGACGGAGATGAAGCCCACCCCCTCGACGAAGCGGCTGGCCAGCATCAGTGGCAGCCCCTGCGCGCCGGCTCCCAGCACCCCGCCGAGCATCAGCGCGGCAAATCCCGCCGCCACCAGCCGCGCACGGCCCAGCCGGTCGGCCATGCCGCCCACGAAGGCTGCCAGCGTCATGCCCAGCGCGTTGAAAAGCGAGATCACGAAGCCGCCCGCCACCAGCCCGATGCCCAGTTCGTCGCGGATGCCGGGCAGAGCCGGGGGCAGCTTGCCGATATGCGCGGCGGCGGTGATCCCGGCCAGCACGGCCATGCCCACCACCGCCCAGTCGGTGCGCGCGGGCTGGCTCATCGTGCCGCCCTAGACGCCCAGGTAGCGGTGCAGCGCCTCGCGGTCGGCGCGCAGCTCATCCGAACTGCCCTGCCAGACCACCTTGCCGCGCTCGATGATGAAATTGCGGTCGGCGATGCGCAGCAGGTCCTTGAGGTTCTTGTCCACCACCAGGATCGACATGCCCTCGCCCTTGATCGCGCTCAGCGCGGCCCAGATCTTCTGCCGGATCAGCGGCGCCAGCCCCTCGGTCGCCTCGTCCAGGATCAGCAGTTTCGGGTTGGTCATCAGCGCCCGGCCGATGGCCAGCATCTGCTGTTCCCCGCCCGAGAGCAGGTTGCCCATGGAACCGCGGCGGGTGGCCAGTTCGGGGAAGATCTCGAACACCTTGTCTACCGTCCACGGGTCGGGGTAGCCGAGGTGGTTCGACGCGGTGGCCACGAGGTTTTCATACATCGACAGGTTGGGAAACACCTGCCGACCCTCCGGCACCAGCCCGATGCCCAGATTGGCGTTCTTGTGCGACGGCCGACCCACCAGCTCGACCCCGTCGAACAGGATCGACCCGCCCGAGGGCTTCACCACCCCGAGGACGGAATGGATCGTCGTCGTCTTGCCCATCCCGTTGCGGCCCAGCAGCGTTGCGACCTCTCCGGTGCCGAATTCCAGGTCGATGCCGAACAGCGCCTGGCTGGAGCCATAATGCGTCGTGAGACCCTCGATCTTCAGCATCTCACTCTTCTCCCAGGTAGGCGTGGCGCACATCGTCGTTGCCGCGGATCTCCTGCGGCTCACCTGTGGCGATCACATGGCCATAGACCAGCACCGAGATCCGGTCGGCCAGCGCGAACACCGCGTCCATGTCGTGCTCGATCAGCAGGATTGTGCGCTTGCCCTTCAGCGTCTTGAGGAACGCCACCAGCTGCGCCGATTCCTCGGGGCCCAGCCCCGCCATCGGTTCGTCCAGCAGCATCAGTTCGGCCTCCGAGGCCAGCGCGATGGCGATCTCCATCAGCCGGTGTTCGCCGTGGCTCAGATTGACCGTGGGCCGGTCCGCCCGGTCGCCCAGCCCGACCTGGCGCAAGTAGCCCAGCGCCGCCTCGCGCAGGCTCTCGATCTTGCGGGCATTGCGCAGGAAGCGGAAGGAATGACCCTGCCGCGCCTGCACCGCCAGCGCCACGTTGTCGATCACCGACATGCCCATCACCAGCGAGGTGATCTGGAAACTGCGGGTGATCCCCAGCCGCGCGCGCCGATGCGCCGGCGTGGTGGTGATGTCGCGACCCTTGAACAGGACGTGGCCCGAATCGGGCCGCTGCATCCCCGAAAGCTGCGAGATCAGCGTGGTCTTTCCGGCGCCGTTCGGCCCGATGATCGCGTGCAGCTCGTTCTGCTGCACGCTCAGGTTGACATTGTCGGTGGCCTTGATGCCCCCGAAGCTCTTGTTCAGGCCCTTGACGTCCAGGATCGCGGTCATGGCTCAGTCCTTCCGGCCGCGGATCAGCCCGACGATCCCGCCGCGCACGAACAGCACCGCGAAGATCAGCAGCAGGCCGAAGGGCAGGTGCCAGTAGACCTCGAACTCCAGGTCACGCCCGAACAGCGCGACATAGGCTGGCTCCACCGCCGGCTCCATCCAGTTCAGCACGATCTGAAGGCCCTCCTCCAGCACCACGAACAGCGTGGCGCCCAGGATCGGGCCCAGCGTCGTGGCCACACCCCCGAGGATCACCATGAACATCATCTCGCCGGACATGCCCCAGTCCAACAGGTCGGGCGAGATGAAACCCTCGTAATTGGCCAGCAGCGCCCCCGCATACCCCGCCATCGCGCCGGAGATCGTGTAGGCCACGAGGCGGTAGGCGAAGACGTTGTAGCCCATCGTCTGCATCCGCTCGGTGTTGCCCTTGGCGCCCTGCAGCACCATTCCGAAGCGGGAGTTGACGATCATCCGCACCAGGAAGATCGCGACGATCAGGCTCGCGAACGACAGGTAGTAGATGTGCATAGGCTCCGACAGGTCGAGGAAGGGCAGTTGCGACGGGGTGTAGATCACCAGCCCGTCATCCGCGCCGTAGGTGTCGATCGAGATGAACAGGTAATAGACCATCTGGGCGAAGGCCATCGTGATCATGATGAAATAGACGCCCTTGGTGCGCAGGCAGATCGCCCCGGTGATGAAGGCAAAGACCGCGCAGACCAGCACCGCCAGCAGGATGTGCCACAGCCCGTTGTCGCTGGCCAGAAACCCGGCGCCGCCGAACAGCATGTGATGCACCGGGATGCCGACCGCGTAGGCGCCCAGCCCCACGAAAGCCGCATGGCCGAAGCTGATGAGTCCGCCATAGCCCAGCACCAGGTTCAGGCTGGTGGCGGCGATCCCCAGGATCACCAGCCGCGTGGCCAGCCCCAGGTAATACTGGTTTTCCGTGAACGTGAAGTAGATCGGCATCACCGCCAGCAGTGCCAGCAGGGTCACCAGCGCCCAGTCGGTTCGGGAGAATCTCTGCAGCATCAGCGCACCTTCGGGGGGAACAGGCCCTGCGGGCGCACCGCCAGCACCGCGGCCATGAGGATGTAGATCAGCATCGCCGACAGCGCCGGGGCGGAGGTCTCGGCGGCGGCGTTGGACATGAACAAGCCGAACAGCTCGTCGAGATAGGACCGGCCCAGCGTGTCGATCAGCCCGATCAGCAGCGCCCCGATGAAGGCGCCCTTCATCGAGCCGATGCCACCCACGATGATGACCACGAAGGCGGTGATGATGATGCTGTTGCCCATGCCGATGGAGGCCTCGGTGATCGGCGAGATCAGCATGCCGGCCAGCCCCGCCAACATCGCGCCCAGCGCGAAGACGAAGGTGAACAGCTTGCCGATGTCGATGCCCAGCGCCGAGACCATCCGGCGGTTCGACGCCCCGGCGCGGATCAGCATGCCCAGGCGTGTCCGGTTCACCAGCCAGTAGAGCAGCCCGGCGGCCGCCAGCCCGGTGCCGATGATGAGCAGCCGGAAGGTCGGCAGCACCACGTCGCCCACGCGGACCTGCCCCTCCATCCAGTCGGGCAGCGGCACGGCCATGCCCTCGGGGCCCCAGAACATGTGAACGCAGGTGTCGATCACCAGGATCAGCCCGAAGGTGGCCAGCACCTGGTCGAGGTGATCACGCGTATAGAGGTTGCGCGCCACAAGCCGCTCGACAAGGAAGCCCACCGCCGCCGTCAGGGGCAGCGCGATCAGGATCCCGAGCAGGAAATTGTCCAGCGCGATGGTCAGAGAGGCGCAGATGAAGGCGCCCAGCATGTAGAGCGCGCCATGGGCGAGGTTCACGAAATCGAGGATCCCGAAGACCAGCGTCAGCCCCGACGCGACCAGAAAAAGCAACAGACCCAGTTGCAGGCCGTTGATCATCTGCAAGATGAAAAGCGCGAAATCCACCTGTCCCCCCCGGCCCCGGCTAGCGAGGTCCGTTCCCCGTTGGTCCTGTCAGGAAAGCTCCGGGCGGCACAGGCCGCCCGGAAACCGCTCGTCCGATCGCGGCCGGATCACATCCGGCACTGATCGGCGTAGATGTCCACATGATCCTCGTAGACGGTCTGCACCACCTTGGTGGTCCAGGTGCCGTCCGCGTCCTTCACCACTTCGCGCAGGTAGAAATCCTGCACCGGAAGGTGGTTCTCGCCGAAGCGGAACTCGCCGCGGACGCTGTCGAAATCCGCGGCGCGCAGCGCCTCGCGCACGGCGTCCTTGTCCTCCATGTTGCCGTCCACGGCCTCGACTGCCGAGGCGATCAGCATGATCGCGTCATAGGATTGCGCGGCATAGTAGGACGGGTAGGTGCCGTGTTTCGCCTTGAAGTCGTCCACGAAGCGCTTGTTGGCCTCGTTGTCTAGCGTCGGATCCCACTGCTGGGTGGTGCGCGAGCCGATCACCGCCTCGAACCCGGCCTCCTGCAGCCTCGGCAGCGAGATCCCGTCCACGGTGAACACCGAGTAGAGCGGCAGTTCTTCGGCCAGGCCCAGCTGGTCGTACTGGCGGATGAAGGCACCGCCCGCGGCACCCGGATAGAACACGAACAGGCCCTCGGCCCCCGAGGCCCGGGCCTTGGCCAGCTCGGCCGAGAAGTCGAGCTGCGCGTCGGCGCCCCACTTGGTCAGGTCGCGGCCCACGATCTCGCCCTTGAAGGTGCGCTCCACCCCGGCGACCATGTCGTTGCCGGCGGCGTAGTTCGGCGCCATCACGTAAAGCGAATTCACGCCCAGCTGATTGAGCACTTCGCCCATCGCCATGGGCGTCTGGTCGTTCTGCCAGGAGGTGGAGAAGAAGTTGGGGTGGCACAGCACGCCAGCCATCTGGCTGGGGCCAGCATTGGCCGAGATCAGGAACTTGTCCTCGTTGACCACCGAGTTGCGCGAGGCGAGCAGCACGTTGGACCAGATGTAGCCGGCGACGAAATCCACGTCGTCCTGCTTGACCAGCTTGTCGGTGGCCTGTTTGCCTGCCTCGGGGGCGAACTGGTCATCACCGTAGATCACTTCGAGCGTGTGCTCTCCGGCCTTGCCGTCGAGATGCTCGATCGCCAGGTCCACGGCGTTCTTCATGTCGTTGCCGATCACGGCGCCGCCGGTGCTCAGCGTGGTGACGAAGCCGATCCTGATGTTCTCGGCCAGCGCCGGGCTGGCCAGCATCGTGGCCGTCAGCAGGGTTGCGAGCGTGCGTTTCATTTGGGTCCTCCCCAGGGTTGCTAACTTTCAGTCTCCCGCCGGTCGGGCACGGGGCGCGCGCGGCGATTGTCATTCCTGATACGGTCCCGGCGCGCCCTTCGGTCGCTCCGGTCAAGTTCATTTATGCGATATTTTGCCTATCGCGCAAGCGGCATGAGAAGATCACCGGTTTTTTCCACCTTTTTCGCACAAACGGCCCGTCTGCGCCCCTCTTGGATTATGCAAGATACCGCACCAACCCGCGCATCTCCTCAAGCCGATCCCCGGCCGATCCGCAGCCGCCGGGACAAGCCCCCTCTCTGCCCGGTGACGGGCGCGCAGCCCGAGCCGTCCCCTGCATCCGGATCGACTATGCCAACATGCGCGCCCATGGCGCAACCTTGGTTGTCGCGCTTCCCCGTTCGGGTTCTTGGCGATAGGCTGGTCCCAAAGGAACATGCCAACAAGCGGAAAGCGCAGCCATGCAGGCATCACGACGCACGGCCCTTCTCGGAATCGCCGCCACGGCGCTTGCCGCCTGTTCCGGCGGGCCGGCCCCGTCGCGCCCCGTCGCCACCCCGGATCCCATGCTGCGCCCGGTGCCGGAGCCCGGCTTCGACGCCTGGCTGGCGGGGTTCCGCGACCGGGCACAGGCGCGCGGCATCGCGCCCGGCACCCTCTCACGCGCGCTGCGCGGCGCGGGCTACTTGCCCGGCGTGATCGAGCGCGACCGCAACCAGACCGAGTTCACCCGCACGCTGGAGGATTACCTCGCCATCGCCGCCTCGGACGAGCGGATCGCCACGGGCAGGCAGATGTTGCGACAGCACGCAACCCTGCTGGCCGCGATAGAGCGGCAACACGGGGTCGAGCCCCATGTGGTGACCGCGGTCTGGGGGCTGGAAAGCCGCTATGGCGCGCGGCGCGGCGACATTCCGGTGGTCTCGGCTCTGGCCACGCTGGCCTATGACGGAAGGCGCGGCGCCTTCTTCGAAAGCCAGCTGCTCGCCGCGCTGCGGATCCTCGAAAACGGCGACACCACGCCCGGGCGGATGGTGGGCAGCTGGGCCGGCGCGATGGGGCACACTCAGTTCATTCCCACCAGCTACGAGGCCTATGCCGTGGATTTCGACGGCGACGGACGGCGCGACATCTGGGCCGAGGACCCGGCCGACGCGCTCGCCTCCGCGGCGGCCTATCTCGCACGGTTCGGCTGGCGGCGCGGCCGGCCCTGGGGGATAGAGGTGCGTCTTCCCGACAGCTTCGACCGCGGGCTGGCCGGGCGGGGCCGCACCCGCGCCGTGGCCGAGTGGGCGGCACGGGGCGTGCGCGACATGGACGGCCGCGCCGTGCCCGATCACGGCGCCGCCTCGATCCTGCTACCCGCGGGCGCCGATGGTCCCGCCTTCATGATCTTCTCGAATTTCGGAGTGATCGCCCGCTACAACAACGCCGAAAGCTACGTGATCGGCGTGGGCCACCTGTCGGACAGGCTGCGAGGCGGTCCACCCGTCCGCGGCCGCTTCCCGCCCGACGCCAACGGGCTGACTCTGGCCGACCGCAAGTCGCTGCAACAGGGGCTGACCGATGCGGGCTTCGATACCGGCGGGGTGGACGGGGTGATCGGCCCCGGCACACGCAGCGCGATCGAGTCCTACCAGCGCCGCATGGGACTGCCGGTCACCGGTGAGCCGTCGCGCAATCTGCTGGCGCGCCTGCGGTGAGGCGCAACCATAGTGACGGCAACAGCCTCGAGTGACAGATCCCGAGCATGGCCCGGTCGTCCCAGCGCAGCTCGAAAGGGCTTGCACTTGCCCCAACCGCTTGCGGGGCATTTCCGTATTCTTGGGAACCGTCCGCCAACGTGCGGGACGCTCTGGCGCGCGACCTTGCACAAGACCGCAACAGGCGCCAACCGCGCGCGCCAACAGGCGCAGGTCAATGACAATGCTGGCACCAAACGGGCTGCCCCTCTCGTTTCCGAGCCCGGCGCGTCGCCAGAGCCGCCTGCGCCAAGAGAACGAACCGCTCGGGCCGGCGCGTTCGCGAACCTCCGCCCCAGACTCGTGCCGCGTCCGGCCGCTCGTCAGCGCCGGCCGCACCGCTTCACGCCGAAACTCCGGCGTCGGCCTGTTTCCGTTTTCCATAGAACACCTCCTGGTTCCTCGGTTGGTGCTCTCCACTTTTCCCGGGCAAGTCCAGTTCACGCCGAAGCGCAGTGTGCGATCATGCGCGCTGTCCTCGTCAATGAATGGCGGGCGCGGCGTGCTGGAAAGGCCGCCGACACCCGCACGATCTTCGACGCCTCGATCGAGCTGCTCAAGGGGTGAGGCATGTCCTTCGCCCCGATGGACGATCTCCTCTCTGGTCCCGTGGAAGAGCTCCTCTCGCGGATCGAGGTCATCGCCAATCTGGACCCCAAGGCCCGAGTTCCTGACGAGGAGCCTGCATACCGCATGGGGCACTCGATCGGCCGTGTCCGCGGTCGCCCTGTCTGCGGGAGCGATCTCGACATACATGCGCGCATTGCTTCAGGAAATGATCACGCTTGAGACCCGGGACTGGAAACCCCCTCCGGTTAATCAACTCCGGGAGGAGATCGACCGATTGTTCGAGGCTGACGGGTTGTGTCCCCAGGCGTTCTCTAATCGCCTTGGTCAAGTGCTGATCTTGCTGCGGTTCATCCTGCTCGCCGGGCTCTGAGGTTCTCTCCGCGGTCGCCGC
>Ga0208112_100377_pt1 | contig 44683 bp, 41 predicted proteins | sample HotLakConsoUCCLE_FD_184736 | JGI IMG/M metagenome (GOLD analysis project Ga0208112, IMG submission 184736) | Hypersaline microbial mat communities from Hot Lake, Washington, USA - Hot Lake Consortium UCC-LE (SPAdes) (version 2) ... | reverse complement strand
CGAGGCCATCGACGGCTGGTGGGAACATGTGCTGGGCGGCGACGGCTGGTTCCAGATGGAGATCGACCGCAACCTCGGCACACCCTTCGTGAACCTGTCCATGGATTTCCGGCGCCCCGTCACGCCCCGTCACCGGCTCTTGTGCGAGGTGCGGCCGATCCGGCTGGGCGGAACGTCGATCACCTTTGAGGTGACGGGCCGGCAGGACAGCCAGATCTGTTTCGAGGGCCGGTTCACTTGCGTCTTCATCGTGGCCGATGCCTTTCGCAAGCAATCCCCGCCACCCGAGATCCGGGCGCTGATCGCGGAATGGCTGTCCGAGGTTGACGAAGCCGGAGATGGCGGGGCCTTAGATGACGGGGCCAGGGATTGATGCGCGGGGGGGCGGGGCCTAGAAGCGGTGGCAGATCATGTCACTGACCCGGACAGGAAAGGCACCACGCGCCATGACCGATGCCCCGAGCCCGGGCGAGGCGACCGAAGCACTGATGGCGCAGATCGGCGAAAGGCTGCGCCGGGCGCGGCAGCGTCAGGGTATCCCGCGGCGCGTCCTTTCGGATTTGTCTGGCGTCTCGCCCCGCTACCTTGCCGATCTGGAGACCGGGCGCGGCAATGTCTCGATCGGGGTCCTCTTGCGGGTGGCCGAGGCCCTGGGCGAGAGGGTGGACCATCTGCTGGCCGATGACAAAGCAGCCGAGGCCCGCCGGATCGCCGAGATGTTCCGCACCGCCGACGCGGCCACACGGGCGCGCGTGCGCGACATCCTGGCCCCCACTGAAAGCGGCGCGGCGCGCGGCCGGCGGATCGCGCTGATCGGGTTGCGCGGGGCGGGCAAATCGACGTTGGGCCGCAAGCTCGGCACGCGGCTCGACCTGCCCTTTGTCGAGCTGAATGCCGAGATCGAGGCGCAATCGGGCATGCCCGTGAACGAGCTGATCGCCCTTTACGGGCAGGAGGGCTATCGCCGGCTGGAGGCCAGCGCCATCGGACGGATTGCCGACGGCCATGACGCGATGGTGCTGGCTGTCGCGGGCGGCATCGTGTCGGAACCCGACACCTACGAGGCGCTGCTTGCGCGATTTCACACGATCTGGCTGCGGGCGACACCGGCCGAGCACATGGAGCGGGTCCGGGCGCAGGGTGACATGCGTCCGATGGCGGGCAACCCCGCGGCGATGGATCAGCTTCGGTCGATCCTGACCAGCCGCGAGGCGCAATATGCCCGCGCGGGCGCCACGCTCGACACCAGTGGGCGCGGGATCGAGCAATCCCTCTCGGATCTTGTTCTGCTGGTGACGGAGCGTGGCTTGCTGAGCGGGCCGACGGGCTAACGGCGGGGGGCGGGACCGCCTCCGGCGGGAGTATTTGGGGAAAGATGAAACGGGCGAGGGGAAGGATCCGGGGATGAGTGTCGATTATCGCCGCGACGGGCGGGTGGTCCATGTCGTGCTGAACGCGCCGCCGGTCAATGCGATCGGGCAGGCAGTGCGCGCCGGCCTGATTGCCGCGCTGGACCGGATCGAGGCCGAGGGCGACGTCGAGCGGGTGATCCTGTCGGGGGCGGGCCGCGTCTTTGCCGCGGGGGCGGATGCGCGCGAATTCGACAGCGATCCCGAGCCGCCGCACCTGCCCTATATCTGCGACCGGATCGCGCGCAGCCATGCGCCTTGGATCGCGGCGATCCACGGGGCGGCCCTTGGTGGCGGCGCGGAACTGGCGCTGGCCTGCCGGTATCGCGTGGCGCGGGCCGATGCGGTGATCGGCCTGCCGGAGGTCACGCTGGGCGTCGTGCCGGGCGCGGGCGGCACCCAGCGCCTGCCGCGGCTGATCGGGATCGAGGCCGCGCTGGACCTGATCCCGGCGGGCAAGACGCTTTCGGGACGCGCGGCAAGGGAGATCGGCATGATCGACGCGGTCGACGACGATCCGGTCAGCTTTGCCGAGATGACGAATGCCGAATGGCTGGGCATGGCGGTCCCGGTGCATGAGCTGAATTCCGGCGCCGTGGGTGAGGACGTCTTGGCGGAAGCCCGTGCGCGGGCCGGGGCCAGGATGCGCGGACAGGATGCGCCCCTGCGCGCGATCGACCTCATCGAATTGTCGATGACCGCGGATTTCGAGGACGGCATGGCCGAGGAACGGGCCACGTTTCTGGCCCTGCGCCAATCCGGTCAGGCGCGCGCGCTGCGGCATGTCTTTTTCGCCGAAAGGGCCGCGAAGGCGCCCGACCACCTTCCGCGGGTCGATCTGCCCGAACGCGCGGTCGTGGTGGGCGGCGGCACGATGGGCGCGGGGATCGCCTATGCTCTCCTGAATGCGGGGATGGGCGTCATCCTGATCGAAACCGATGACGAGGCCGTGGCCCGCGCAGGCGCGAATGTCGACAAGATCATCGAGGCAAGCCTGAAGCGCGGTCTGATCGACGGGCCCGGCGCCACAGCGCGGCGCGATGCGCTGACCCTCACGGCGGACTATGCCAATGCGGCGGGCGCCGGCCTGGCCATCGAGGCGGCCTTCGAGGCGATGGAGGTGAAACGCCAGGTCTTCGCCGCGCTCGAGGCTGTGTTGCCCGAGGACGCGATCCTTGCCAGCAACACCTCCTATCTTGACCTGAACGAGATCGGCGGGGCGCTTGCGGATCCGAGCCGTCTGGTGGGGCTGCATTTCTTCGCGCCGGCCCATATCATGAAACTGCTCGAGATCGTGCGCGGCGCGGCGACCTCGGACAGGGCGCTGGCGACGGGATATGCGCTGGCCAGGCGGCTGCGCAAGGTGCCCGTCGTGGCGGGGGTCTGCGACGGGTTCATCGGCAACCGCATCCTTGCGCGCTATCGCGAGGCGGCGGACACGGTGTTCATGGACGGCTCCACCCCGTGGGAGGTTGATGAGGCGATGGTCGAATTCGGCTATGCGATGGGCCCTTACGAGGCGCAGGACCTTTCGGGCCTCGATATCGCCCATGCCAACCGGCGCCGGCAGGACGCGACCCGCGACCCGGCGCGACGCTATATCCCGATCGCCGACCGGATGGTGGACCTGGGCAAGCTGGGCCGCAAGACGGGGGCGGGGTGGTATCGCTATCCCGGGGGCGGTGGCAAGGTCGAGGACCCGATCGTGGCTGACCTCGCTCTGGAAGAGGCGCATTTCGCGGGCCGAACCCGCACGGATTATGACGCCGACGAGATCCGCCGCCGGTTGATCCTTGCCATGATCAACGAGGCCGCCGACATCCTTGCCGAAGGCATCGCCGAGACGGCCGCGGATATCGATCTGGTCACCGTCTTTGGCTACGGCTTCCCGCGCTGGCGGGGCGGGCTGATGCACCACGCCGACACACTGGGCGCCGAGGCCGTGCTGGAGGGCCTGACCGCGCTTGCCGCGGAAGACCCGGTCGCCTGGCGCCCCAGCCCCATGATCGAAGATTGCGCCCGCCGGGGAATCCGGTTCGCCGATTGGCGGCGGGCGTGATGTCCAGCGCACAGATGAATGGCGCATAAGAATGATTATGTTGTATTCTTGATGCCAGTGACAACCAGCCTTTTATTCGCTCCATGGATGAACATGGACGTCATGGCCCGAATGTTCCTTCATGATCTTCACGGCGATGTCTTCTTTCGTCTTGTCGGCTACTCTGACCCAAAGCAAAATTCCGCCATGTTCAATCTGGGTCGCGTAATAGTCCTTGTGATGTTTGCCGACGCGCCTGGCCAGCAGCGTTCCGATCACTGCTGCGGGCAGGCCCCCGATTGCAATTGCCGCGATGGATGCGGAAAGTGTGCTTGCGGCCGTCAACATGGCTGTCATCGCAACATATGACCCAAGGAAGAAAAAACCGCCGGCGATACCGCCTTCCAACTCGCCGATCGCCTCTTCGGATACGAATGCCGCGCGGGGAGCCTCGGGATCATCTGCCAGTTCGGATGCTTGCCAGTATCTGTCACCCAGCTTTTCCTTCAGCGCCTCCTGTGACCCCAGAAGACTGATGTCATAACGGCTGAAGCCGACCATTCGCAGATCGTAGAAGGCTTTCTGAAGGTCCTCAAAACTGTCGAATACGCCTACGGCTTCGGGAATTTCGATGATTGTGATCTTGTGTTCCGCGTCTGTCTTGCCGGTCATGAAATCTCTCGCCCTTGCCAATATTGCTTCGGGATCTTTTAGCCTATCATAGGCTGGAAACGTGTTGATGTATATCAACACGCAGCTTTGCAGCTGCTACTGGCCGCCAACGAAATTTGAAGGCTCAATTCACACAAACAGGGCGGATGAAGACACATCCCACGGGCATTTTTCCGGGCAGAGAACGCTCTGACAGGCCTCTGCGGTTCGCCGCGCGGTGCCGGGCGGCTCTTGGCAAACCCTGTGGCTGCTCGGCTACGGCCGGTCATCCTCGATATAATACCGGATATTGTCCTCAAAGCTGTCATCGGCCGTCATTCCCAGCCCGAGGGCGCGGTCGGCGCGGATGTCGAAACGCCAGCCGCCCACGATCTTCAGGAGCGCCTCGTCCCGTTCCCGGCGGATCAGGCTTGCGGGTTCGGGGCCCGAGACGGCCGTCATGGCGTCGACCATCTGCCGGATCGACCAGGTGCGCCCGGGCATCTGGAGCACACGGTTCCGGCCAAGGTCTTCTGCCGGGATCTCGGCGGCGCGAACGAGGTTTTCGGCACAAAGCCGCGGGCTGAGGTAGTAATGCAGGAAATCCTCATCCACCGGGCAGACGGCCTCCTGCCCATTGAGAGGCTCGCGCAGGATGGAGGACATGAACCCCGAAGCGGCGCGGTTGGGCTTTCCCGGTCTCACCGAGATCGTGGGCAGGCGCACGGCGCGCCCGTCGATGAACCCCTTGCGCGAATAGTCGTTAATCATCAATTCGCCCGCGGCCTTTTGCATCCCGTAGGATGTTTGCGGGTTGAGAAAGCTGTGTTCGCCCACCGGGTCGGGCACATCGCCGCCATAGACCGCGATCGACGAGGTAAAGACCACGACCGGCGCGGTGCCAAGCGCGCGGCACCGGTCAAGTATGTTCGACGTGCCCGCAAGGTTGATCTTCATTCCTGCGTCGAAATCCTCTTCGGCATGGGCGGAAACGACGGCGGCCAGGTGATAGATCACATCCGTTTCGGGTGTGATCGCCTCTGCGACCGAGGCAGGGTCGGTAATGTCACAGGCAAGGCCCGTGACATGGACGCTGCCTGCCTTCAGTTCGGGATCCGCGATATCGGCCAGCGTGATCCTTGCAATGTCTTGCCCCCTCAGCGTGCCGCGCGCGACAAGCGCCGAGGTCAGCTTGCGTCCGACAACGCCGCCACCGCCGATGATCAGGATGTTCATGAGGGGGTCCCCGTTGCATTTGCGGCAGGCAAGAGTTTGCCCGGATTGAGAATTCCGTTGGGGTCGAAGGCCGCCTTGATCGCGCGCATGTAGCCAAGCGCCGGCCCGTGTTCGCGCGCCATCAGGTCAAGCTTGCCCAGCCCGATCCCGTGCTCGCCCGAGACTGTGCCGCCCAGATCGAGGGCAAGATGTGCAAGCGTATGACTGAACTCCGCGACCTGCGCGACAGAGGCAGGATCGGCGGGGTCGACCGCTATACCGCAATGGAAATTGCCGTCGCCCACGTGGCCCAAGATCGTGGCCGTCAGCCCGCCGTCCCGCGCGAGCCGTTGCGCGGTGGTCACGGCTTCGGCCAGCCGCGAGATCGGCACGCAGACATCGGTCGAGCGGATCCGCCGCCCCGGCCCGGCCAGCGCCTGGCAGGCATAATGCGCGCCGTGACGCAACGCCCAGAGCGCGTTGCGATCCTCCGTCTTCGTCGCGCTCGTCCAGCCTTCGGCGCCGAAATCCGACGCGATCTCCTCGAATTGTGCCACCTGTTCGGCGACGCTGGCCGCGCTGCCCGAGAATTCCAGAAACAGGTGCGGTTTTTCGGGCAGGCCCGCATCCGAATGCAGGTTGAAGCCCTGCACCATGACTTCGTCGACCAGCTCGATCCGCGCCATGGGCAAGCCCGATTGCACGGTCAGGATCACGCAATTGACCGCGTCTTCGACAGTGTCGAACCGGCAGGTCGCGGCGGTGACCGCCTCGGGGATGCCCTGCAATTTCAGCGTCAGCTCCGTGATCACGCCAAGCGTGCCTTCGGACCCGATCAGAAGATGGGTCAGGTCATACCCGGTCGAGGATTTACGCGCGCGCGTGCCGGTCCGGATCACCGTGCCGTCGGCCATCACCGCCTCGAGTGCGAGGACATTGTCGCGCATCGTGCCATAGCGCACGGCCGTGGTGCCGCTGGCCCGCGTCGCGGCCATCCCGCCCAGGCTGGCATCGGCGCCCGGATCGACGGGGAAGAACAGGCCCGTCGCGCGCAGCTCCTCGTTCAGGGCGACGCGGCGCAGGCCCGGCTGCACGACGACATTCAGGTCTTCGGCATTCAGGGCCAGAACCCGTGTCATCCGCGACAGGTCGAGGCTGACCCCGCCCGCCTGCGGCAGGTGCTGCCCCTCGAGCGCGCTGCCCGCCCCGCAGGCCGTCACCGGACAGCGGGCCGCGTTGCAGATCGCAAGGATGCGCGACACCTCTTCGGTCGTTTCGGGATAGGCCACCGCGTCGGGCGGCATGGCCGGGAAATCGGTCTCGTTCTGACCGTGATGCGCCCTGTCGGCCCGCGTGGTGACAAGCCGTGCGCCCAGAAGCGTGGCCAGTTCGGCGATGGCCCCGGCATGAGGCGTCTCTGTCATTCCGTCTGCCATGATTGCGTGTCCGTTCCCGTGGCCTGTCTCCCAGACTTGGGCCAAAGCCCGGCCCAGTGCAAGCCCGCGCCGGGTCGACGCCGCGCGCCGCGCCGATTGCCCTTGCAATCCCCTCGGCCAGACTCAAAACTCCGCCTCGCGATACGGGGCCGGGCCCCGGGTCCGTCAAGGGAGGACAGACATGGCAGACACCCGTGCGAACCGCAGGTTCCGCAGTCAGGAATGGTTCGACAATCCGAACAATCCGGGCATGACCGCATTGTATCTTGAGCGCTATCAGAACCAGGCCTTCACGCTGGACGAATTGCGCAGCGGCAAGCCGGTGATCGGGATCGCCAATTCCGGGTCGGACCTTGCACCATGCAACAAGATCCACGTCTTCCTGATGGACAGAATCAAGGCCGGCATCCGCGATGCGGGCGGCATCCCGATGGAATTTCCCGTCCACCCGATCCAGGAGACGGGCAAGAGGCCCACCGCGGCACTTGACCGCAACCTCTCCTATCTGGGGCTGGTGGAGGTGCTGCACGGCTATCCGATCGACGGTGCCGTCCTGACCACCGGTTGCGACAAGACCACGCCCGCGATGCTGATGGGCGCGGCGACGGTCGATCTGCCGGCCATCGCGCTGAATGGCGGGCCGATGAATGACGGATGGTGGAAGGGCAAACGCGCCGGTTCCGGGACGATCATCTGGGAAAGCCGGCGCCTTCTGGCCGAAGGCAAGATCGACTATGACGAGTTTCTGGGCCGGGTCTGCGCCTCGGCCCCGTCGCTGGGCCATTGCAACACGATGGGCACCGCATCCACGATGAACGCCATGGCCGAGGCGCTTGGCATGACGCTGACCGGCAATGCCGCGATCCCGGCCACGTTCCGTGAACGCATGGAGATGGCCTATCGGACCGGCCGCCGGATCGTCGAGATGGTGATGGAGGACCTCAAGCCCTCCGACATCCTGACGCGCGAGGCCTTCGAGAACGCGATCCGCGTGAACACGGCCATCGGCGGGTCGACCAATGCGCCGCCGCACCTTCAGGCCATTGCACGTCATGCCGGGGTGGAGCTTGCAGTCGAGGATTGGCAGAAGATCGGCTATGACGAGCCGCTTTTGCTGAACATGCAGCCCGCAGGCGAATATCTGGGCGAAAGTTTCTTCCGCGCGGGCGGTGTTCCCGCCATCATGGCCGAGATGCGCCGCGCGGGCCGGATCCACGAGGCCTGCATGACCGCTACGGGCCGCACCATGGGTGAAAACCTCGACGGTCACGGCACGCTGGATACCGACGTGATCCGCCCCTATGATGACCCACTCCGCGAAAAGGCGGGTTTCATCGTGATATCGGGCAACCTTTTCGACAGCGCGCTGATGAAGACCTCCGTCATATCGGCAGATTTCCGCGAAAGGTATCTGTCGCAGCCGGGCAACGAGGGCATCTTCGAGGCGCGGGCCGTCGTCTTCGAAGGGCCGGAGGATTATCACGACCGGATCAACGACCCCGACCTCGCGATCGACGACCAGACGATCCTCTTCATTCGGGGGGTGGGTTGTGTCGGTTATCCGGGTTCGGCCGAGGTGGTGAACATGCAGCCGCCGGATGCGCTGATCAAGCAGGGCATCGCGCATCTGCCGACCGTCGGAGACGGGCGTCAATCCGGCACATCGGAAAGCCCTTCGATCCTCAACGCCTCGCCCGAGGCGGCTGTGGGCGGTGGCCTTGCCTTCCTGCAAACCGGCGACCGTGTCCGGCTTGACCTGAATGCCGCCCGGATGGATGCGCTGGTCGCGCCGGAGGAATGGGAGGCCCGCAAGGCATCCTGGTCCAAACCTGATCTGGTCAACCAGACCCCCTGGCAGGAAATCTACCGCACCCATGTGGGTCAGCTTGCGCAGGGCGGATGTCTTGAACTGGCCACCGCCTATCGCCGGGTGGCCCGCCACCTTCCGCGCGACAATCACTGACCCGGAGGCTGTTTCATGTCGCAGACCATCATCATCACGGGCGGTGCCCGCGGTATCGGCCGCGCCTGTGCCGAGACCTTTCTTGCCGCGGGCTGGCGCGTGGGCATCGTGGGGCGCACGCCGGAAACGGTCGAGGCCGTGGCAGCCACCCATGACGCCGCCCTCGCCCTGCCCTGCGACGTGACCGACGCGGCCGCGGTCGACGCGGCCTTTGATGCCGCGATGGCCGAATGGGGCCGGATCGACGTCATCTTCAACAATGCCGGCATCTCGGCCATGGGTGCCACCATCGACGAAATCGACGTCGATACCTGGCGGCGCTGCATCGACATCAACGTCACCGGGTCGTTTATCTGTGCCCGCGCCGCATTCGCCCGGATGCGCGCGCAGGACCCGCAAGGCGGGCGGATCATCAACAACGGCTCGGTCTCGGCACAGGTGCCGCGCTGGGGCTCTGCCCCCTATACCGCGTCGAAACATGCGATCACGGGGCTGACCCGGTCGATCTCGCTTGACGGCCGGCCCTACAACATCGCCTGCGGCCAGATCGACATCGGCAACGCGCTGACCGACATGGCCGCCAAGATGACGAAGGGCGTGCCCCAGGCCGACGGCTCCATCGCGGTGGAGCCGGTGATGGACGTGGCCCATGTGGCAAGCTCGGTGCTGCACATGGCGTCCCTTCCCCTCGAGGCGAACGTGCAATTCATGACAGTGATGGCCAGCGCCATGCCCTATATCGGGCGCGGCTGAGACAGGAGACCACATGACCGACCTCACCAACAGAACCGCGATCATCACCGGCGGTGCCCAGGGCATCGGGCGCGCCTGCGCCGAACGGATGATCGCCGCCGGTGCCCGCGTCTCGATCTGGGATGTGGACGCGACCCTCGGGCAGGCCACCGCCGCCGAGCTGGGCTGCGATTTCCGCGAGGTCGACCAGACCGACCTTGCCGCCGTCGAGGAGGCCACCCGCGCGATGGAGGCCGACTTCGCCCCCGCCGACATCCTCGTGGCCTCTGCCGGGATCGCGGGGGCCAATGGCACGGTGGTCGACTATGACCCGGACGAATTCCGCCGGGTGATCGACGTGAACCTGATCGGTGTCTTCAACCTCAACCGCACCATCGTGCGCGGCATGATCGAGCGCGGCTATGGCCGGATCGTGAACATCGCCTCCATCGCCGGCAAGGAGGGCAATCCCAATGCCTGCGCCTATTCCGCGTCGAAGGCCGGGGTCATTGCGCTGACGAAATCGCTGGGCAAGGAAACGGCCGACCGCGACATCTCGGTCAATTGCGTGACGCCGGCCGCCGCGCGCACCCGCATCCTCGATCAGCTGAAGCCCGAATTCATCGACTACATGCTGTCGAAAATCCCGCGCGGCCGCTTTCTCGAGGTGGCCGAGGCCGCGGACATGATCGCGTGGCTCTCGAGCGAGGAGAATTCCTTCACCACCGGCGCCGTGTTCGACCTGTCCGGCGGGCGCGCGACCTACTAGCGACTTGCCGGGGCACGGGGTGAGGCCAGGGCAGCCCCTGCCCCGGCCGCGTCACCCCGTCTGCGCTGCTTGCCCGGCCTGCGGATGGATCACAGGATCCCGTGCCGGGCAAAGACCTCGACGAGGCTAGACCCTGCCCGCAACTCCTCCCGGACCCGGTTCTCGGACCGGACCTTGCCCAAGGCCGCCGAGACGACCTCGTCGACCAGATCCTTGGGCACGAAGACGATCCCGTCCAGATCGGCGATAACCAGATCGCCCGAATTGACCCGCACGCCGCCGATGACGCAGGGCACGTCGGTCCACATCATCTTGCCGCGGTATTTCGTGTCCACCGGATTGCGCCCGCCGGTAAAGACGGGATAGCCCATGTCCCGGATCATCGCGACATCGCGCGCCGATCCGTCGGTAATGCAGCCCGCGCTTTGCAGATATTGCGCGCGGGTCGACAGCAATTCGCCCCATGGCGCGATCCCGATATCGCCATTGCACGAAATGATCGGCACATCCCCCGCGGCCAGATCGTCGATCAGGCGGATCTCGTGTTCATAGACATCGACCGTGTCGTCGTCATGGTAGATCGGCATATAGATGCCGGTGCGCGCAAAGCCGCAAATCTTCATGTCGTCGGCCAGCGGGTCCAGCCCCGGAGCCACGACCTGATCATGAAGCCCCATGGCATCCAGCGTGTCCGATATGACCGCAGAATAAAGCTCGGCCTTGCAGGTTTCCAGCAGCGCGGTTCGGTCTTGCATGGTTGATTCCTCCTTCAGGTATTGGTTTGGGTCTCAGTCAAGCGCCTGGCCCGACAACCCCCCTTCGACAGTCAGGATCGCCGCGACAAGGGCGCGGGTCTCCTCGGTTTGCGGATCGGAAAACAGGTCAAGCGGTGCGCCGCGTTCGACGATCCGCCCGCCCGCGATGACCGAGACATGCGAGGTGGAATAGGCCACCACCGACAGGTCATGCGCGATCAGCACAAGCGACAACCCCAGTTCCGCGATCAGATCCTTGAGCAGGTTCAGCACCTGCGCCTGTATCGACACATCCAGCGCCGAGACCGGTTCATCGGCCACCAGAACGCGCGGCCCGGGCATCAGCGCGCGCGCAATGGCGATGCGCTGCAACTGGCCGCCCGAAAATTCGTGCGGGAAACGTTCCAGCGCCGCGCGCGTCAGCCCGACCTGGTCGATCACCTCTTGCACCCGGGCGGCATGGTCGCCCGCGATGCCAAGGCTGCGAAGCGGCTCCAGCAGCGACACGCCCACCCGCATCCGCGGATCAAGAGAGCTGCGCGGATTCTGCATGACGATCTGCACCGCCCGGCGAAAGGCTGCGCGGTGGCCCTTGTCGCCATCCCAGACATCGCGACCGTCGAACAGGACCTTGCCCGTCTGCGGCAGCTCGAGCCCGGTCATGATGCGGGTCATCGTGGTCTTGCCGGCCCCCGATTCCCCGACAAGGCCGACCGCCTGCCCCGGCTTCACCGAAAAATCCACGCTGTCGAGAATGGTCAGCTGCGGCCTTGGCCCCAGCAAGGACCGGCGTTGCAGGGCATAGGCCTGCGTCACCCCGCGCATTTCCAGCACGGGCGTCATTGCGTCACCGGATGCCAGCAGGCGACCTGAGCGCCATCACCGCGAAGTTCCGGCATCGCCGTCCGGCACCGGTCGCTCGCCGCGGCGCATCGCGGATGAAAGGCACAACCTTGGGGCAGATCGTGCAGCGGCGGCACCATGCCGGGGATCGACGGCAGGCGGGACGAGCCGTCAAGCGCGATGTTGTCCATCGTCGGCTGCGAGGTCAGCAGGCCGCGCGTGTAATGGTGACGCGGGCGGCGGAACACCTCCTGCACGGGCCCGATCTCGACGATGCGGCCCGCATACATCACGGCCACGCTGTCACAGATGGCCGCGATGATCGGCAGGTTGTGCGTGATCATCAGGAGCGCCGATCCCCGGTCACGGACGGCCGCATCGAGAATGCGCAAGACCTGCTTCTGCACGGTCACGTCGAGCGCCGTCGTCGGCTCGTCCGCGATGATGAGCTGCGGATAGCAGGCCAGCGCCATGGCGATCATGATGCGCTGTCTCTGCCCGCCGGACAATTCGTGCGGATAGGCGCGCAGCATATGTTCGGGGCGCGGCAGGTTCATCTGTTCGAACAGGTCGGCGCTCTGGCGCAAGGCGTCTGCCTTCGTCGCGCCGGTATGGCGGCGAATGACGCCCGTCACCTGCGTGCCCACCCGCCGCACCGGGTCAAGTGCCGACAAGGGATCCTGAAACACCATCGAAATCGTGCGCCCCCGGCGCGAGGCCATTTGCCGGTCGCTCTGGCGCGTGAGGTTGACCCCGTCATGCAGCACCTCGCCGCGCGCCGACCATCCAGCGGGCAAGAGCCCCATCACGGCCAGGGCCGTCAGCGTCTTGCCTGACCCGGATTCGCCCACAAGGCCCATCCGCCCGCCCGCCGCTATGGTGAAGGACACGCCCCGCACGGCGGTCAGATCGCCGCTGCCCACGACAAGGTCGCGCAGGTCGAATGCGGGGGCGTCGGTCATCCTCGCCCCCGCGCGAATTTCGGATCCAGAACGTCGCGCAGACCATCGCCCAGAAGGTTCAGGCCCAGAACCGCGAACACGATGGCCAGCCCCGGCCACATCGCGAGAGGCGACGAAACCCCCACCTGGTTCTGCACCTCGCTCAGCATGAGGCCCCAGGAAATGTCGGGCCGGTTCACGCCGACGCCCAGATAGGACAGGCCCGCCTCGGTCAGGATGCCCGCGGCAAAGTAAAGCGTGAACTGAACGATCAGCACCCCCGCGATATTGGGCAGGACATGGCGCGCCAGGATGAACAGGCGCCGGCGGCCATAGGCCTGTGCCGCGACGATGAAATCCTCCTGCAACACCGACAGGGCCGCCGAACGCGCGACGCGGGTAAAGGACGGCGTGAAGAACGCGGTCAGAGCCAGAATCGTCGTCGTGGCCCCCGACCCGAAGGTCGCGGCAAGGACAAGCGCCGTCACCATGCCCGGGATCGACAAGAGGATATCGGCCGCGCGCGAGACGGTTTCATCCGCGACGCGCCCCCCCGCCGCCGCCAGAAGGCCCGCGACCACCCCCAGAACAAGGCTGATCGTCGCCCCGCCCGCGCCGACGATGATCGAGGTCCGCGCCCCCACCATCAATTGCGCGATCACGTCCCGCCCCAGAACATCTGTTCCCAGCAGGTGCCCCGGCGATCCGGGGGGCAGCATCCGGTTGGGGATGTTGGGGATATTGGGATTGTAGGGCAGCCAGAAGAAGGACAGCGTGGCAATGGCCAGAAACGCCGTCGTCAGGCCCGCCCCGACCATAAGGGACGCGTTCAACCGCAATCTGCGCCGTTCAAGCACCGCCATTCCCGCCCCCTACCTGCCCGACCGCGTGCGCGGATCGAGGATGCCGTAAAGCAGGTCCACCACAAGGTTGACGAAGATCACGAAGACGATGATCAGCATCACCGTCGATTGCACGACGATCACCTCTCGGGCCGCAACATTGGCAAGGATCATCCGGCTCAGCCCCGGCAGCGAAAACACCGTCTCGATGATCACGGTTCCGCCGATCAGCTCGGCCATCTGAAGGCCCACCACCGTCACGATCGGCAGCGAGGCATTGCGCAGCCCGACCTTGAGCAGGGCCTCGGTCCGGGTCATGCCCGATGCCCGCGCGGTGCGCACGTAATCCTGGTTCATCACGTCAAGAACGGCCGACCGCACATAGCGGGTCATGACCGCCCCGAGGATCAGCCCCAGCGACAGCACCGGCAGGACAAGCGACCGCAAAGCGCCGGTCGTGCTTTGCGACCACGAGGTCCAGCCGCCGGTGGGAAGCCATCCCAGCTTGACCCCGAACAGCAGCGACAACAGGATCCCCGCCCAGAACACCGGAACCGCGATCCCGATCTGGCTGAAAAGGCCGACCGCCGCCCCCGAGGGCCGCCCCGCATTGCGCGCGGCGTAGATGCCGGCGGGTATGGCGATCATCAGACCCAGCAGCAGCCCGCCAAGGGCGAGCGGGACCGAGATCGACAGCCGCGACACGACAAGATCGGCCACGCTTTCGTTGGTGCGGAACGACCGGCCCAGATCGCCCTGCAACATCCCGGTGATCCAGTCGAAATACTGAACCGCCAAAGGCCGGTCGAGCCCGTATTCCCGCGACAGCGCCTCGATGGCGTCCGCGCTTGCGTCCCGCCCCAGGACGATTGCGGCGACGTTGCCGCCCGCGCCCCGGATCATCAGGAAGATCAGCACCGAGGCGGTGAAGAGCGCCCCCAGAAAGAAGGCCAGCCTGCGGAAGATGTAGAAAGCCATGCGCCGCCTTTCGCGAGGGCCGGATGGAAAGGGCCACGGGCTAACCGCGCGTGGCCCCGTTCCTCATGTCGGTCCGGTCATTGGGTCGGTCGGATCACCATTCGAGATTGGAGAACTCCACCGCCACACCGACCCGCGGTTCGCGGAAGCCGTCCAGTTCGGGATGCAGCAGACCCACGCCCAGCTTGGCGATCAGCGGCACGATCACCGCATCGTCGCGCAGGATGCGCGATGCCTCGTTCATGGCGGCCAGATAGTCTTCCTGCGTTGTCGCGCTGTCCGCCGCTCCGAGGGCCGCGGTGTATTCGGCGCTGCAATAGGTGCTCCATCCGGCATCTTCGGGCGTCGGGCAGGCCCATTGCGTGGGTTCACCCGGACCGGACATGATCGTCACGTCGAATTGCGGCGGCCGTCCGGCGAAGATCAGCTGCGAATAGCGGGCAAGGTCGATCGCGTTGCGCCGCACGTTGAACCCGGCGGCCTGCATCATGGGGATCATGATGTCGGCGGGCAGAGACAGGTCCGGCACATCGGACAGCGAGGCGTATTCCAGCTCGATCTCGCCAAAGCCGTTTTCGGCCACGGCGGTCATGGCCCCTTCGAAATCAAAGGGATAGGGGCAGGTATCGGCACTTTCGGGCTGATACCACGGCATGTTTGGCAGGCCAAAGGTGCAGGTATTCTCGGCCCCCCACGAGGCGCCGAAGGCATCGTTGAACTGCTGCCGGTCCAGCGTCATCGCGATGGCCTGCCGCAATTCGGGGTCCAGCTTCTGGTTGATGACCGCATAGGTCGGCTCGCCCACCTGGGGATAGGTGACAAGCGTGTTGCTCTGGTCCAGCTCGCGGCTGACCAGCTGTTCCCACAGGTCGATGGTGATGACCGGGATCGCGTCGACCTCGCCCGCCGCCAAAGCGTTGAGGCCGGCTGTCCCGTCGGTCACGATGCGGATAGACACGTCGGTGATCGCGGGTGCCTCGCCCCAGTAATGGGGGTTCAGCTCGAACGTCATGTGGCTGTTCGAGACATAGTCGACCAGCCGGTAAGGCCCGGTGCCGATCGGATTGGTGGCGATGTCTCCGGCCGCGGCGGCCGGCTGGATCAGGCCGCTCATGTCACCCATGCCGCGCCAGAAATTCTGGCTGGGCTGCGACAGCGTGATCTCGACGGTGCGGTCGTCAAGCGCTGCGATGCCTGTCACTTCCTTGAAGGCGGCGGCATTCGACACGACGGGGCTGGCCTGCATCGTCTCAAGCGAGAAGATCACATCGTCCACCGTGACCGGGCTTCCGTCCGAAAACATCGCCTCGCGGATGGTGAAGGTATAGGTCAGGCCATCGTCGCTGATCGTCCAGCTTTCCGCGACGCCGGGAAGGACCGTGCCGTCAGGTTCGAAATAGACCAGCGGCTCGACCACATTCGCGGGGATCCACAGTCGCAGCGCCGTCAGGATGCTCTTGACGTAATCAAGGGTGCCGGGGTCCTGCCGGGCCACCATCACCAATGCGTTTTCCGCCGCGCGCGGAGACGCGTCCTGTGCGAAGGCGGGACCCGCACCAAGGGTGGCCGCCCCAAGGGCCACGACAGCGGTCGCTGCCCGTAGCCGGGTCAATGTTTTTCCATAAGCCGTTATCATTCTTGTCTACCTCTTTGATCCCGTTGGTGAAGGTGTCACGCCTGCCTGTTTTTGGCGAAGTGATTCTGTATGGTGAAACGACCATTCCTTTTCACAAAACAAAAGGTGCACCCGTCTGACGATTCGATCAAGCGCTTCGCGGGCCATCACGTCCCCTGCCCCGCGATTTCATCCAGCGGCGACAGCGGTCGTGTCACGCGCCGATACGGCAGTTTGCGCACATCTGCGCGCGTGGGCCCCGGCGTATCGGCCAGCAGGATCCGCGCGGCCATCGGCCCGAAGGACACCCGGAAATGCGAAGGCGACTTGACGAAGACCAGGGCCGCCTCTGCCGGATCCAGACCTTGCGACAGATACATGCCCGTATCCCATTCCATCGACGGGCGGGACCGCAGCAGGACGCGGATGCCCCCGATCCCCAGAACGGCTGTCGGGCCCATCGCGATGCGCAGCCCGTTGGCCCCGGCATCGCGCATGACGTAATCGCCGTCCGACAGCGACAGAACCTGTGCCGTGACGGTGACCGGATCACCGTCCGCGACGGAAAACGCGTGGCCCAGCGGCACGGTGATCGTCGCCCCCTGACCCGCCCGATGCGCGGCCTCTGCCCCGGCAGGGTCGCATAGCGTCAGAAGCGACAGCCTGTCGCTGCGGTCGGCGCCCCCCGCGATCACCCCGCGCAGGACGGCGGCGCTGTCGGCGGCCGAGCCGCCCGTGGGCGCATCGCCGGTATCCGAGACAAGGGTCATGCCGTCGGAGGCAAGGCCAAGGGCGATCACCTCGTCCAGCGGGGTCAGCCCCAGATCGAACGCGTCCCGCCGGTCAAGGACCATGGCGCACAACCTTTCGGCCACGTCCCGGGCGGCGGCCGCGTCGCCATCGGCACAGACCAGCGCGGCAAAGCCCAGATCCGGCACGTCGATCCAGGGCTGGACCGGAAAGATCGAGGCATGGAGAACCGCGCCCCCAGCCTCGGCCTCCCGCGCGGCCGCGACGATGTCGGCCAGTGGGCCGTCGGTCGTGCGTCCACAGACGGCAGGCACAAGGACCGGCGCCTTGGCCAATGCCATCACCGGGCGACGGCGGCCCGCGAGGGTATCGCTCATCAGCGTGGCGACCCGCGCGCCCGTCTCGAACATGTCGATATGGGGGTATTCGCGATAGCCGATGTGGAAGGTATTGTCCTGCAACATCAGGGGCGTGATATGTCCGTGCAGGTCAAGAGAGACCCCGATCGGCACCTCGGCGGGCAGGATCGACCGCATCCGGGCGATGACCTCGCCGTCGCCGTCGGGTTCGTCCTCGACCACCAGCGCGCCATGCAGCGCGAGGATCAGCCCGTCCACCGGCCCCGCCGCGCGCAACCGCTCCTCCATCTCGCCGACCAGTGCGTCAAAGGCCGCACGCGTCACCGTGCCCGATGCCGCCGCATAGGCCGCGATCAACGGCACCGGCACATGCCCCGCCTCGCGCAGGCCCCCGACAATGGCCGGCACTTCGACCCGGGCGTCGCCATATCCCGTCAGCATCGCGTCGCCCCGATGGATGTAATAGGAGGCAAAGGTCTCGACCGTCGTCGGAAGCGGCGAAAAGGTATTCGTCTCCTGCATGAGCGAGGCGATGGCGATGCGTTTCGGATGCGCCGCTTGTGTCATCTGGCTGGGTCCTTCCCCGGTCGAGAATTCTTCCCGGACATTTTGTATAGTGAAACGATTGTGCCTCATCGCGCAATATCCATCTAGGCGCGGGCGAAATGTCCTGTCAACGGGTCTCCGGGGTCATTCGGCACGGCGCGTCCATGAAAGATCATGGGCTGGGCCAACCGATTTGCGAAAACCGCGGGGCGTGATAGGTCTGTCAAACCAATGACCTTGCATTTGCAGCCCAACCAAGAGGCGAAAGATGACCACCCCGCGGGACCAGGACGACGCCATCGAACGCGTCGTGACGCGAAGCGATCACGCAGCCGGGCGGGTTGACGGGCTGGCCGCGCCGCCCCGCGAAACGCCCCCCATCGGCGTTCTGGTCAAGGCGTTCCGGGTGCTCGAGTCGATGGCCGACATGGGCGAGCCGGCCCCGCTTCGCGATATCGCCAAGGCAACCGGCCTGCCCAAGGGGACGCTGTTTCGCGTGCTTCAGACGCTGTGCGCCCTTGGCTATATCAGCCAGATCGAGGAAAGCGGCTTTTATCACCTGACCAGCAAGGTCACCTATCTGGGCCGCAATGCCCGGCAGGAGGACATCAAGATGCTGGTCCTGCCGCACATGAAATCGCTGCATCAGCAGTTCAACGAGACGGTCAATCTCGGCGTTCTCGAAGGGACGTTCGTCTATTACATCGCCGTGATCGAGGCGCGCCGTGCCCTGTCATGGCGGGTGCCGGCGGGCACGCGCGACCTGTTCTACTGCACTGCCCTTGGCCGCGCCATTGTGGCCCACCTCAACCCTGCTCAGCGGGAGGCGCTGGTCACCCATACCACGCTGAAATCGCGCACGCCCCGCACGGTGATGACGCGCGAACAGCTTGTCGCGATCCTGGACGAGACCTGCCGGACCGGCACCGCCGTCGATATCGAGGAAAACGACGACGGAGTGGTCTGCATCGGCGCGCCGGTCTTTCTGGATGACCGTGTCGTGGCCAGCATCAGTGTCTCGATCCCGTCAAGCCGCTTCACCCCCGCCCTTGGCGAAGAGGTGCAGCAGGCCTTCAGGGACCTCGACCTGCGTTTTCGGACCAACCAGGCCAAAGCCGCGGACGACGCGGATTGACGGGTGCGATCAGCCCTAGCCCTTCCGGACCTCGGCCTCGAGGTCGACGCCGTTGATCCCGGCCACATGATCCGCAAGGAACGGGACGTAATCGCCGCCCTTCCCCTGCGCCTGTGCAAGGGCAAAGGCATTGCGCACCGCCGATGACATCGGGTTGGCCATGCCCGCATCCATCGCCATCGCCGCGACATAGCCGATATCCTTGGCAGCGTTGTCGATGCTGAACTTGTGGGCATCGCGGTCGCGATCCACCATGCCCTTGGTGAAGGTCTCGAAAAAGCCGCATCCCATGCGGCTTCCGCCGATGACGCCGCGCACGGCTTGCGGGCTCAGCCCCACCTTGGTGGCCATGGTAAAGGCCTCGGCGTAAAGCGAGGCATAGCCGAGGCTGAGGAAATTCATCACCAGCTTCATCTTGTGGCCCGATCCGACCGGACCAAGATGCGTGATCGTCCCCGCCCAGCAATCTATGACCGGGCGCACCACGTCGAAGGTGGCGTCATCGGCGCCGACCATCGCATCAAGCGTGCCGGCTTCGGCCTCGACGGGCGTGCGGCCGAGTGGCGCATCGACCAGATGCATGCCCGCAGCCTCGAGTTCGGCCGACAGCGCCATTGTTGAGACAGGGTTCGAGGTGGTCGTGTCCACCACAATCAGCCCGCGTTTCCCGGCGGCCAGAATACCGTCCTCGGCGCGGATCACCTGCTCCACCTGGGGGCTGTTCGACAGGCAGACAAAGATGATGTCGCAGGCCTCTGCCATGGCTTTCGGGTGAGGCGCCTCGACCGCGCCCTGACCCACGAGGCTGTCGACGGGCGTGCGGTTGCGGTTGCCCTTCACCTGCATCTCGTATCCGGCCTTGCGGATGTTGCTGGCCATGCCATGGCCCATATGGCCAAGGCCGATGAAACCGATCGTTGGCTTGTCGTTCATGCGTTCTCTCCGCTTGCCGTGACCTCGTTGACGGGTGTCAGCACCGGCTGCCCGCCCATGAAGGCCGTGATGTTGTCGCGCTGAAGACGGGCCATCTCGGCCCGGGTGGCATGGGTGGCCGATCCGATATGCGGCTGCAACACCACATTGTCCAACGCGGCAAAGCGGGCATCGATATCCGGCTCGTTCAGGAACACGTCCAGCCCCGCGCCGGCAAGCCGTCCGTCCTCAAGCCGGTCAAGCATCGCGCCCTCGTCGATCACCGTGCCGCGCGCGATGTTGACGACGATCCCGTCCGGCCCCAGCGCATCGAGCACGTCAGCCGAGACTAGGCCCCTCGTCTCCTCTCCGCCGACAACGGCCACGATCAGATAATCGACGGCCGCCGCCAGCGCGACCGGATCGGCGTGATAGGTCCAGTCCGGCGTCTCTTTCCGGCTGCGCGACCAGTAGTGGATGTCCATGTCGAAGGCGGCAAGCCTGCGGGCGATGTCGCGGCCGATCCGGCCCAACCCCAGGATGCCCGCACGTCCGCCCGAGATCTTGCGGCTGAGCGGGAACTCCTCCTTTCGCGCCCAGGCGCCGCTGCGGGCATGGGCCTCGGCCTGCACCATCCGTCGCCCCTGCATGATCAGCATCGCGACAGCCAGGTCGGCCACGTCATCGTTCAGGACGTCGGGCGTGTTGGTGACCTGGATGGACCGGGCCGTCGCCGCGCCCACATTGATCGCGTCATAGCCGACGCCGAAATTCGAGATCAGGCCAAGGCCCGAAAATGCGGCCATCTGCTCGGCGCCGAAGGGGGTGCCTGACTTGTAGGCGATGGCCCTGAATTCGGCGCGGTCGGCCTCGGGCAGGGCAAGGGCTGTGGCCATGTCGACCACGATCCGCGCGCCCATCGGCTCGAGCGCCGTTTGCTCGGCCGGGGTGAAATTGCCAATGGCCAGGATGTCAGTCACGTTCTCTTCCTTTCAATTCTTCCAGCACCCGCGGCAACGGGCGCCCGCCAATCTTGTTGGATAACAAGATTGGCCCCTTCAACCGGATTTCAGGAACTCCGCGAAGGCGTCGCCGTAATCGGGATGCCAGCGCGAAAGAGGCGGGCGGTTTTCGATGATGTCGCCCATGGCCCAGGCCATGCGCTTTTCGTCGGTCGCGCGGTCGACGTCGTTGTCGGGGCAAAGGATATAGAAATCCCCCCTCTCGATCGAGGTCATCATGAACTCCGCCGTCTGATCCGGCGTCCAGGCGCCCGGCGGCTTTTCCGTCCGGTCGTGCCGGGTCAGGTCGGTAAAGACGAAACCGGGGATCAGCAGATGCACCGCCACATGGGGCGCGCTGTTGCGCATCTCGTGGGCGAGCGCCTCGGTGAACGCCTTCACCCCCGCCTTGGCGGTGTTGTAGGCCGGATCGCCCGGCGGCGTGGTGATCCCCTGTTTCGACCCCGTGGCGATGATCGTGGCGGGCCGGCCCCTTGCCACCATGCCCGGGCCAAAGACCTGCGCGGTATTCACCACGCCGCCCAGGTTGACCGCCAGGACCTGCGCCCAGGTGCCCTTTTCGTCGAAGATGTCGCTGCCGGGCTGGATGCCCGCATTGCACATGACGAGGTCGGCCCCGCCGAACGCCTCTGTCACGTCGGCCTCCAGCGCGATGAGGGCCTCCCTGTCGGCCACATCGACCTTGCGGCACATCACCTTGCCCGCGCCGGCCTCGTGCAGGCTCTGTTCGGCCGCGCCGAACATTTCGTCGCGCCAATCGACGACCACCACGTTCATGCCCGCCGCCGCGAACTTGCGTCCCGCGGCCAGACCGATCCCCGAGGCTCCTCCTGTGACGACGGCGCAATGTCCGCTCGCAATCGTTCCGTTCATGTTCCGGACCTCCCCCGATATTGCTGGCGCCACTCTGCACGATGGGCCGCGCCCATGCCAGCCATCGCGCGCACCATTTCCGACGGGACACAAAATGGCTCCAGAGTCGTCGTGACGCCACCCTGCGGATTGACCTCTTCGCACCCTCATGCTCCCTTTGCGCATGGAGGAGACATGGCCGATCAACCCCTTATCAGTGAACTTTCGGGCGGCGTTCTGACACTGACGCTGAACCGGCCCGACAAGCTCAATTCCTTCAACGAGGCCATGCACATGGCCCTTCGTGCCGGGATCGAGCGCGCGCATTCCGACCGCGCAGTCCGTGCGGTTCTGATCACCGGGGCCGGGCGCGCCTTTTGCGCGGGCCAGGATCTGGGCGACCGCGACCCGCGCAAGATGGACGGCCCCCCCGATCTGGGCCACACGCTCGAGACGTTCTACAACCCCACCCTGCGCCTGATCCGGTCATTGGAAAAGCCTGTCATCGCCGCCGTCAATGGCGTCGCCGCCGGGGCGGGCGCCAATGTGGCGCTTGCCTGCGACATCGTCCTGGCCGCCCGCTCCGCCCGGTTCATACAGGCCTTCTCCAGGATCGGGCTGACCCCGGATGCCGGCGGCTCGTGGTCTCTGTCGCGTCTGGTGGGCGAGGCGCGGGCCAAGGGCCTTGCCCTGACAGCCGAGCCGCTTTCGGCCGAGCGTGCCGCCGATTGGGGCCTGATCTGGAAGGCGGTCGACGATGGCGACCTGATGACCGAGGCCCGCGCCCTTGCCACGAAATTCGCAACCGGCCCGACCCGGGGCCTTGGCCTGACCAAGATGTCGATCCAGTCCGCCGCCATTCATGGCTTTTCAGACCAGCTCGACATCGAAGCGGGCTTTCAGCGCGAGGCGGGCCGCACCGCCGATTACGCCGAAGGCGTGTCTGCCTTTCTCGACAAGCGCGCGCCGGAGTTTCGCGGCGAATGAGCGCGCATGACACAGCCCATGACACAGCCCGCGCCTGCGCCGAGGCCATGTGGGCGGACGACCGCGCGAGCCGGGCCCTGGGCATGGAGATCGACCATATCGCCCCGGGCGAGGCCACGCTGACCATGACCGTGACAGAGCCGATGACCAACGGGCACGGCACCTGCCACGGCGGCTATCTCTTCACTCTTGCCGACAGCGCCTTTGCCTTTGCCTGCAACAGCCACGGACCGCGGGTCGTGGCGCAGGGCGCCTCGATCAGCTTTCTCGCCCCCGGCCAGCTGGGCGACAGGCTGACCGCCACCGCCCGCGAGGTGCATCGCGCCGGTCGGTCGGGCCTCTATGACGTGACCGTCACCCGCGCCGACGGCACCGTGATCGCCGAGTTTCGCGGCCAGTCCCGCATGATCCGCGGCCACCATCTCGAGACGGAGTAAGCCATGGAAGACCTCGCCCCCCGGCCCGGCGATCTGGAGCCCATCGAAACCGCCAGCCGTGACGAGATCGCGGCCCTCCAGCTTGACCGGATGGGCTGGTCTCTTCGCCACGCCTATGACAACTCGCCCTTCTACCGGGCCCGGTTCGATGCCGCGGGCGTGCATCCCGATGACCTGACGGATCTGTCCGATCTGGCGAAGTTTCCCTTCACCACCAAGGCCGATCTGCGCGACAATTACCCTTTCGGCCTGTTCGCGGTGCCGCGCGACAGGATCACCCGCCTTCATGCCTCGTCCGGCACGACGGGCAAGCCCACCGTCGTGGGCTATACACGCGGCGATATCGACATCTGGTCCGACATGGTCGCCCGGTCGATCCGCGCCTCCGGCGGGCGGGCGGGCGACATGCTCCACGTGGCATACGGATACGGGCTGTTCACCGGGGGCCTTGGCGCCCATTACGGCGCCGAACGCCTCGGCTGCACCGTGGTGCCTGCCTCGGGCGGCATGACCGAACGCCAGGTGACCCTGATCGAGGATTTCGGCGCCCGCGTGATCATGGTGACACCCTCCTACATGCTGTCGATCCTCGACGAGTATCGCCGGCAGGGGCGCGATCCCCGGCAAAGCCCGCTGGCCGTCGGCATTTTCGGGGCCGAACCCTGGACAAACGCCATGCGCCGCGAGATCGAGCAGGCCTTCGACATGCATGCGGTCGACATCTATGGCCTGTCCGAGATCATGGGCCCCGGCGTTGCCAATGAATGCGTCGAGACCAAGGATGGCCTGCATGTCTGGGAGGATCACTTCTACCCCGAGATCATCGACCCCGAAACCGGCGCGGTCCTGCCCGACGGAGAACTGGGTGAACTGGTCTTCACCACCCTGACCAAGGAAGGCCTGCCCATCATCCGCTACCGCACCCGCGACCTGACCCGGCTCCTGCCCGGAACCGCGCGGTCGATGCGCCGGATGGAAAAGATCACCGGCCGGTCCGACGACATGATCATCCTGCGCGGCGTCAATGTCTTTCCCACCCAGATCGAGGAGCAATTGATGAAGGTCGCGGACCTCGCACCGCATTTCCAGATCCGCCTGACCCGGCCCGGCCGGATGGACGAGATGGAAATCGTCGTCGAGGCCATGGCACATGCGGCCTCGGACGACGCCCGCGCCGCAAGTGCCAGGGACCTCTCCCATCACATCAAGTCCGTGATCGGCATTTCCGCCCGGATCGAAGTGGGCCTGCCCGGCACCGCGCCGCGGTCCGAAGGCAAGGCCCGCCGCGTGGTGGATGACCGCCCCCGCGACTGACCCGTTCATCTTTCCCCAAATACTCGAACGGGGGCACGCCCCCCGCCCCAAATTTCCAGAAATTTGGGGTCCGCCAAAATTCGGGAATTTTGGCCCCCCGGTCGAAAACCGTGCTGCCGCGGACAGATCAGCCCTGCCCCTTGGCCACCATCGTCAGCACGTCATAGGTCGCGGCGACTTCGCCCTCCTGCGTGGTGACCTGGGCATCCCAGCGCACCTCCCCATGATCGGCGGTGGCGCGCGGGTTGATCTCCTTCACGGTGAGCCGGACCTTGATCCGGTCGCCGGGATAGACGGGTGTCACGAAGCGCAGGTTGTCGATCCCGTAATTGGCCAGGACCGGGCCCGGTTCGGGGTCGACGAACAGACCCGCGGCAAAGCTGATGATCCCGTATCCATGGGCCACCCGGCCCTCGAAGAACGGGTTCGCCGCCGCCTGTTCCTCGTTCATGTGGGCATAGAAGGTGTCGCCGGTCAGCGCGGCGAAGGCCTCGATATCGGCGATGGTGATCTCGCGTTCGCCGGTGTCGATCCGGTCACCGATGCGCAGCTCTTCCATCGTCTTGCGGAAAGGCTTGGCCGCTGGATCCGCGCCCGCCCCCTCGATCCAGCGACCCGTCACGGGGGCGAGCATCCGCGGCGTCCCCTGCACCGCGGTGCGCTGCATGTAATGCTTGACGCCCCGGATCCCGCCCAGCTCTTCGCCGCCGCCCGCGCGGCCCGGCCCCCCATGGACCAGCCCCGGCATCGGCGATCCGTGCCCGGTGGAGGATTTCGCACTGTCGCGATTTCCGATCAGGATCCGCCCGTGATGCGGCGCCATGCCGATCACGACCGCGCGCGCGAAATCCGCGTCATCGGTAAAGACCGAGGCGGCAAGCGACCCCTTGCCCCGCGCCGCCAATGCGACCGCCTCGTCCGCGCCGTCATAGGGCATCACCGTGGCCACCGGGCCGAACGCCTCGACATCATGGACCGCAGCCGCCCCGGCCGGGTCGGCGCAATGCAGCAGGACCGGGTTCAGGAAGGCGCCCGTCGCGGCATCCCCGGAACTCAGCCGCACCTCCCCCGGGTTGCCCGAGACGATCTGCGCCTCGGCGGCAAGCTCGGCGATCCGCGCGCGAACCTCGTCGCGCTGCGCAAGGCTTGCCAGCGCGCCCATCCGCGTGGCCTCTTCCGAGGGCAGGCCCACGGCGGTCTTGTCCAACCGCGCCGACAGCGCCTCGATCACCGCCTCCTCGCGGCCCCTTGGCACGAAGGCGCGGCGGATCGCGGTGCATTTCTGCCCCGCCTTCACCGTCATCTCGCGGTGAACCTCCTTGATGAACAGATCGAATTCCGGGCTGCCCGGTTCGGCATCCGGGCCCAGGATCGCGCTGTTCAGACTGTCGGCCTCCATCGAGAACCGGGTCCCCTCGGTCACGATCCGGGGATGCGCCTTCAGCATCCGCCCGGTGCTGGCCGATCCGGTAAAGGTCACCACATCCTGCCCCGTCACGTGATCGAGCATGTCGCCCACACCGCCGCAGACGATCTGCACGGCACCTTCGGGCAGGATGCCGCTGTCGATCATGACGCGGGCGACCATTTCGGTCAGATAGGCGGTCTGGCTGGCGGGCTTCACGATGGCGGGCATCCCGGCCAGAAGGTTCGGCGCCAGCTTTTCCAGCATCCCCCAGCAGGGAAAGTTGAACGCGTTGATATGCAGCGCCACACCCGTCAGCGGCGTCATGACATGCTGCGCGGAAAAGCTGTTGTCCTTCGACAGCCCTTCGGGCGGGCCGTCCAGCAGCAGGGTCGAATTCGGCAATTCGCGCCGCCCCTTCGAGGCATAGACGAAAAGCGTTCCGATGCCGCCGTCGATATCGACCATGGAATCGATCCTGGTGGCCCCGGTGCGGAAGCTTTCGGCGTAGAAAGCCTCCTTGTGCTTGCCCAGCTCGAGCGCCAGCGCCTTGAGCATCTGCGCCCGTTCATGGAACGTCATCGCGCGCAGCGCAGCACCCCCGGCGCGCCGCCCGTAATCCAGCGCACCCGCCAGATCGAGCCCGCCCGAGCCCACATGCGCCACGACCTCGCCCGTGGCGGCATCGCGCAGGGCCGTGCCCGCGCCCTGGCCCGCCTGCCAATGGCCCGCGAGATAGCTGTGAAGTCGGCGCGGTTGGTCTGTCATGTCGGGGGTCCTTCAGATGTCATAGGTGACGGCGATCCTGTCCGTCAGCGGCAGGCATTGGCAGGTCAGGACATAGCCGTCCCTGACCTCGTGATCTTCGAGCGCGTTGTTGTTCAGCATCTCGGCCGCGCCTTCGGTGATCCGGGCGCGGCAGGTCGAACAGACCCCCGCCTTGCAGGCAAAGGGCGCGTCGATGTAATGCGCCCGCGCCGCATCCAGAAGCGGCAGGCCGCGCGCCATCCGGAAGGTCTGGGTGCGCCCGTCCAGCGTGACCGAGGCTTCGATTTCCGTCGTGTCGGAACTTGCCTTGGCCCGGGCCGCCTGCGCCAGCCGCCCCGGCTGATCGGACGTGAACAGCTCGAGCCGGATCCGGTCCTGCGGGACGTCTCGGGCGCGCAGCGCGTCGCGGATCGTGATCATCATCGGCTCGGGCCCGCAGATATAGAACCGGTCGATAGCCGTGGGGTCGATCCAGCCGGAGAAAAGCCCGTCCAGCTTTTCCGCGTCGATCCGCCCGGTGAAGAGGTCGATTTCCTGTGCCTCGGTCTCGAGGACATGCAGGATCGACAGCCGCCCCAGATGGGTGTTCTTCAGATCCTCCAGTTCCTCGCGGAACATGATCGTGTTCACAGCGCGGTTGGCATAGACCAGCGTGAACCGCGCAGCCGGATCCCGGGCCAGCGTGGTGTGGATGATCGACAGGATCGGCGTGATGCCCGATCCGCCGGCAAAGCCCAGATAATGGGCGCCCGGGGGCGTTTCCGCCTCGCCGTGGAACCGTCCCTGCGGCGGCAGCGCCTCCATCACGTCGCCGGGCCGGATGGTCTCGTTGGCCCAGGTCGAAAAGGCCCCGCCCTCGACCCGCTTGATGCCGACGCGCAAGACCCCGTCATCGCGCCCCGAACAGATCGAATAGCAGCGGCGCAGTTCCTGCCCGTCGAAATCGCGGCGAAAGGTCAGGTATTGGCCTTGGGTAAATTCGAACGCGCCCCGGTCGTCGTCTTGCGGGGCAAGGGTCACGACGATGGCGTCGCGGGTGTCACGACGCACATCCGTGACTGTCAGCGGGTGAAATCGGCTCATCCGGCCCTCAATGGCATTTGAAATAGTCGAACGGCTCGGCGCAGCTCTTGCAGCGCCAGGCGGCCTTGCAGGGGGTGGAGCCGAAACGGCTGACCTCCTCGGTCGTGGTCGAGCCGCAGCGCGGGCAGGCCACGGTGAAGTTGCCGCCCACCATCCGGGCCACCCGCCGGCCCGTCGGCGCGGTGCCGTCGACGGGCGGCGCGATCCCGTAGGCGCGCAGCTTGTCGCGGCCCGCCTCGCTGATCCAGTCTGTCGTCCAGGGAGGTGCGATCCGGGTCTCGATCCGGGGCGTCACGCCCTGCCGGCGAAGCGCCGCGTCAATCTCGAAGGTGATGACGGATGTGGCGGGGCAGCCCGAATAGGTCGGCGTGACGACGACCGTCACCTCGTCTGCCACCGAAACCGCGCGCACGATGCCCAGATCGACGACCGAGATGACCGGGATCTCGGGGTCCGGCACATCGGCCAGCCACGCCCAGACCTGCGCTTCGCTTACCATGTGGCCCCGGGATAGGCCCGCTGAAGGAACTGCATCTCGGCCAGAAGATGACCCAGATGCTCGGTATGGCGACCCTGCTTTCCGCCCAGCTGCGCGAAATCGGATCCGGGGCGCGTCAGGGTCGATTCCGCAAGGATGTCGCCCATCGTCGCCTCCCATTCCGGGCGCAGGTCTTCGGGCGCGGGGGCGATCCCGGCCGAGGCCAGCGCCGCGTCGGTCTTGTCGCCCGCGAACATCTCGCCGACCCAGGGCCAGAGCACATCGAGCGCCGCCTGCATCCGGGCATGGCTTTCTTCGGTGCCGTCGCCCAGGCGGATCACCAGATCGGACGACCGTTCGAAATGATAGGAGACCTCCCTTTCCGCCTTGGCCGCGATCTCCGCCACGCGCGGCTCGGTCGAGCCGATGAGATGGCGCAGCATCGCCAGATGCCAGCCATCGAAGAGGCATTGCCGCATCAACGTCTGTCCGAAATCGCCGTTGGGCCGTTCGCAGATCAGCAGATTGCGGAACCCGCCCGCATCGCGCAGGAAGGCCAGATCATCCGCCGACCGCCCCCGGCCCTCGGCCTCGCCCGCGAAGGCCAGCCACATCTGCGCCTGCCCGATCAGGTCGAGCGCGATATTGGCAAGTGCGATATCCTCTTCGAGGATCGGCGCATGTCCACACCATTCCGACACCCGATGACCCAGGATCAGGGTCGAATCCCCGATCCTCAGCGCAAGATCGGCGGCCCCTGCCATCACATGTGTCCCACATCGTCGGGGATGTCGTAAAAGGTCGGGTGGCGGTAGATCTTGGATTGCGACGGCTCGAACATCGGGCCCTTGTCGCCGGGCACGCTGGCCGTGATGTCGGTCGATTTCACGACCCAGATCGACACGCCCTCATTGCGGCGGGAATAGACGTCGCGGGCATTCTTGACGGCCATTTCGGCATCCGGCGCATGAAGGCTGCCCACATGCCGGTGGCTCAGCCCGTTCTGACCGCGGATGAAGATCTCCCATAGGGGCCATTCGCTGCGCATGCCCTGCCCTCCTATTCCGCCGCCACCGGGGTGCGGTGTTTCTCTGCATGGGCCATCAGCCCGTCACGGACCCAGGCGCCCTCCTCCCAGGCCTTGCGGCGCGCGCCGATCCGTTCGGCGTTGCAGGGCCCGTTCCCGGCCAGCACCTGATAGAACTCGTCCCAGTCGGGTTCGGAAAAGTCATAGCCGCCCTTTTCCTCGTTCCAGCGCAACTCCGGATCCGGCACCGTCAGACCCAAGTATTCCGCCTGCGGCACGGTCTGGTCGACGAATTTCTGGCGCAGCTCGTCATTTGAATTCATCTTGATCTTCCACGCCATGCTTTGCGCGGAATGGACACTGTCCCTGTCGGACGGTCCGAACATCATCAGCGACGGATACCAGAACCGGTTCAGCGCATCCTGCGCCATCTCGCGCTGTTCGGGCGTGCCGCCCGCCATCTTCATCATGATGGAATAGCCCTGCCGCTGGTGGAAGCTTTCCTCCTTGCAGATCCGCACCATCGCCCTTGCATAGGGTCCGTAGGAGGTGCGCTGCAACGGCACCTGGTTCATGATCGCCGCCCCGTCGACCAGCCAGCCCACGGCCCCGATATCGGCCCAGGTCAGCGTCGGGTAGTTGAAGATAGAGGAATATTTCATCCGGCCCGCCAGCAGGTCCTCGGTCAGCTCGTCCCGGCTCACGCCCAGCGTTTCGGCGGCGCAGTAAAGATAGAGCCCGTGGCCGGCCTCGTCCTGCACCTTGGCGATGAGGATCTGCTTGCGTTCGAGCGTGGGGGCCCGGGTGATCCAGTTCCCCTCGGGCAGCTGGCCCACGATCTCCGAATGGGCATGCTGGCCGATCTGCCGGATCAGCGTCTTGCGATAGCCGTCGGGCATCCAGTCCTGCGGCTCGATCTTGTCGCCTGCATCGACGCGGTCCTGGAACGCGGCCTCCTGCGGCGACATCTCTTCGCGCGCGCGCAGTGTCCCGGTGGATTTCACCATCTGGGCATACATCGGCATGTCCTCCCTCTCTGCCGCGCAGGATAACAGAGGTCATGTCACGGACAAAGCGATTTTCTGACGCTTCTTGTGATGCTTTTGTCGGAACCCGGATGCCCGGCACGCCTCAGCCGGGAAAGCGGGCCCGGGTCCGGTTGGCGAACCAGACCAGCGACAGCATCACCGGCACCTCGACCAGCACGCCCACCACCGTCACCAGAGCCGCGCCCGAATTCAGGCCGAAAAGGCCGATCGCCACCGCCACCGCCAGTTCGAAGAAATTGGACGTGCCGATCAGCGCGCAGGGTGCGGCGACCCTGTGCGGCACCCGCCACATCCATGCCCAGAAATAGGCGATGGCGAATATGCCGTAGGACTGGATCAGGATCGGCGTCGCCAACAGCACGATCAGAAGCGGGTTGCCCAGGATCACGTTGCCCTGGAACCCGAACAACAGGATGACCGTCAACAACAGACCCATGACAGATGCTGGCTTGATCCGCGCGGTGAAGGCCGACACCGCCGCCTCCCCGCCACGGCGGATCAGCCGCGCGCGCGTGATCAGGCCCGCCGTCAGCGGCAGCACCACATAAAGGACCACCGACAGGACCAGCGTTTCCCACGGCACCGCGATGTCCGTCACGCCCAGGAGCAGCGCCACGATAGGCGCAAAGGCAAAGACCATGATCACATCGTTCAGCGAGACCTGCACGAGGGTATAGTTCGGGTCCCCCTTGGTCAGTTGCGACCAGACGAACACCATCGCCGTGCAGGGCGCGGCTCCCAGAAGGATCAGGCCCGCGATGTACTGGCCCGCATCGTCCGGGTCGATCAGCCCGGCAAAGACATGCTCGAAGAACAGCACGCCGAGGGCGGCCATGGTAAACGGCTTGACCAGCCAGTTGACCACCACGGTGATCACAAGGCCCTTGGGCCGCTGCCCCACCCCCTTGAGCGCGCCCAGATCGACGGCCACCATCACCGGGTAGACCATCGCCCAGATCAGCACCGCCACGACAAGGTTGACCGAGGCATATTCAAGCGAAGCCAGCGCCGCAAAGACGCCCGGCAGCAGGTTGGCCAGAACGATACCCGCGACAATGCAGGAAGCGACCCAAAGCGAAAGGTAGCGTTCAAAGAGAGACATGGCCTATTCCTTCATGCCCGATGCGATGCCCGGGCGCGCGGGCAATGGCGGCCATCGGCGCATCGGCACTATCCTGTCGGGTCTCATCCATCCGGCGTGCATGTTTGGATGCCCCCTTCGATGCAAGGATTTTCTCTGACCTTTTGAGCGAGTGATCGAGTGCGGTCATGTTTCAGGCCTCTCAGGTGCGGCCAAGACATGCTGCGGGCCGGTTCTCTGATTGCGGCTCTGTCAAGCGGAAAGCAACTGATCCGTCCGGGGTCATGGTTCTCTTCGAGGTCACACGTAGTTTGCGCCTCAGCATGGCATCCGGTGGTGGTCGTCTCCAATGTATGGATCGGGTTGTGCAGAATGATCTGCATCCCATCGGCCCGCGCGAGATCGACCAGCCTCCGCCCCTTCGGGACATTGCTTCCCGCCACCGGGGCGGGAATTCAGGTCAGGCTTTGGCCTCCTTTTTCCACTTGAACTCGGTTTCGGTCTTCCACAGCGTCAGCATAACCACAGCGACTTTACGAGCTGTAGCAACTGCGGCCTTGGCGAAGCCTCGTCGTCCAGCAAGCCGGACCGCCCAACTTTTCAGTGCTGAGAACTTCTGCACCCGACCGATCAAGGTCGTTGCCGCCTCGAACAGGAGACTCCGCATGGTTCCATCGCCGCATTTCGAGATGCGGCCAGACCAATCCATTTCTCCGGATTGATACCTTCGAGGCGTGAGGCCCAGAAAGGCCCCGACGTTCTCAGCTCGCCGAAACCGCGAAGGGTCATCGACCAGCGCAATGAAATTCAGCGCCACGACGGGGCCAACGCCAGGAACGGTCATCAATCGGCGGGCGACAGGGTGCGTCTTGGCTTTCTCCTTCACGGCACGATCGAGATCTGCAGCTGCCTGACACAGCGTGGAATGGGCGGCAATGAACCCGTCCGCGATGCTGCGCAGCACTGCATTGCGCTCCCCTGCATCGGCGAGTTGGTCCCGGAAACCCTGACGCTGCCCACCTTTCCCGATACCTGTCAAACGGACGCCGAAGGTCTTGAGAATTCCCCGGATATGGCCCTCGAGATCCTTGCGCAGGCTGATCAAATGCGCCCGCGCGCTGATCAGGCAGCGTAGCAGATCTGAATCCTCACTTCGAACGTGAACAGGTGTGAACCAGCCTGTGCGCGCCAATTGAGCGAGACCTTCCGCGTCAGCGGCATCAGATTTGTTGGGGCGAGCAGACAGGCTTTTGTGGGCCTTGCGTGCATCGATGCAGACGGTCGGAAGCCCCAGCCGCTCCAGACTTCGCTGAAGCCAGATCGACAGTTGCCCGCTTTCATGCACGACCAACCTCGGTGATAGCGATTTTGCCCGAAACCAGCCCGCCACGCCCTCGGGGTCAGCGGGGGATATGCCCCGGGCAACGGTTTTGCCGTCTGCATCAACAACGCAGATCGAAACCTCTTTCAGTGAAACGTCCAAACCGGCATAGTGAATCATGGTCGTTCTCCTTACGGCTTCTTCTCAGTGAGGCCATTATACTGGACCTCGTGCGCCACCGGAGAGCGACAGCCGCAATCACACCATGTATGGTGATGCGCGGATCGGGGACCAGATCAAAATTGCGAGCTCGCGGCTCGTTGGACGCCACTGGTTTTCCCGACCCGGATCTGTTCGATCATTTGCCCATACGGGTCGTCGCTCTCCTCACATCGCCGACGCTCCTCGCGCCGCGGTCAGCAGACCGCGCCGGTTGGATCTCGGTAATCCTCTTCGCGCACGAGCATGGCCCAGACCATGCGTGCCATCTTGTTGGCCAGCGCGATGGCCACCAACATGCGCGGCTTTCGGGCCAGCATGCGCGCGAGCCATGATCCTGGCCGCCCGCCATCGCGGCCTCTCCAATGCACGATCGACATCGCCCCCACGATCAGCAGGCGTCGGATGTCGCGCTGCCCCATCTTCGAGGTGCGGCCCAGCTTCTGCTTGCCGCCACTTGAATGCTGTCGCGGCACAAGACCAAGCCAGGCCGCGAAGTCGCGCCCTCGTCGGAACTCACGCATGTCCGGTGCGAAGGCGGTAATCGCCATCGCGCAGACCGGGCCGATCCCAGGCATGGTCTGAAGCCTTCGGGCCACCCCGTTTTCCTTCGCGGCAGCGACGATGCGCTCGTCCAGCTTTTCGATCTCAGCCCCCAGTCGCGCGATCTGTTCGAGATAGAGCTGCCCCAGGTGGCGGACGAGGTCCGGCAGGTCATCCTCCTCCAGACTAAGGGCGAGGCGCTCGACGTTGCCGATGCCCTTACCCAGAACGATGCCGTGTTCGGCGAGATGGCCGCGCAGTGCATTGACCAGTTGGGTGCGCTGACCAACGAGCAGATCGCGGGTGCGGAAGAGCATCGCGCGGGCTTGCTGCGCCGCGCTCTTCACCGCTACCGTCCGCATAGGCGGTCGCTGGACCGCCTCAGCAATCGCTTCCGCATCCGCGGCGTCGTTCTTTTGCCGCTTCACGAAGGGTTTGACATAGACGGGCGGGATGAGCCGGATGTCATGGCCGAGCCCGGCCCCAGTAGTGCGCGCACCCGCAGGCCTCCATGGCCACGATGCATGGCGGCAGGGCTGACATGAACTTCGCGAACTGTGGTCGGGACAGCTTCTTGCGGAAAACCGCGCGCCCATTCGACGTAGCGCCATGAACCTGGAAGACCTGCTTTGCCAGGTCGACGCCGACGATGCTAATCTCATCCATGGATGCCTCCTCTCCCTGTGGTGACTTCAGCATCACCATCTTGGCACATTGCGATGCCGTCGGGCGGGGGCATCCACCCCATCAATATGTCAGCGCCCGTCGTGGGTCGGCGAATTATCCGACCATCCTGCGGTTCAAGGCTGCGTTGCAACTGCGCGGCGCATGGCCGGCCGGCCGGGTTGCAGACGCGTCCCGCAACGTGGTGTCGAGTTTCAGGTCGCCTGCTTGGGGAACGAGGCTGGACCTGCTTCCGGGTCCACGGCAGATCCCGCGCGTCTGAGCCCCCCCCGCTCAACGACTCGGTTAATGGCAAATGGTCTTCGACTGGCAAAAGGCGCATGATTTCATGTCAGCGGCCCCCGGATCCGGGCAAGCGCGCAGAACCGACTGTCGTGCCCCATGACCCGCTTGCCAACCGGACAGGGCGCGGCACGGGCCTTGACACCCGGTCGCGGCCAGGAATGATACGCCGGTCCAGCACATCCGGGAGAACGGCCATGACACCCACAAGGATCGAAAGCGTCGACTTCTTCTATCTGGCCATGCCCGAGGTCACCATCGCGGCCGATGGCAGCCAGGACGCGCTTGTCGTGCGGGTGCGCGCGGGTGACTACGAAGGCTGGGGCGAATGCGAGGCGGCCCCCCTGCCCTCCATCGCGGCCTTCGTCTGCCCGATGTCGCATGGCGCCTGCCGGCCCGTGTCGGACTCCGTTCTCGGCGCCAGGATCGAGACGCCCGAGGATATCCGCGCGATTGCCGCAACGGTGACCTACGATTCGATGGACCTGTTGCAGGCCGCGCATACCTGGTCGGGGATCGAAATGGCGCTGTGGGACCTGCTGGGCCGCGCGCGGGGCGTTCCGGCATGGCAGCTTCTGGGATGGGAGAGGGCCTATCCCAAGACGCCCTATGCCTCCGTCCTTTTTGGTGCGACGGCGGACGAAACGCTCTCCCGCGCCCGCGACATCCGCGCACAGGGCTTTCGTGCCGCCAAGTTCGGCTGGGCCCCCTTCGGCGCCTCGGTCGAGGCCGACGCCGATCAGGCCGCCGCCGCGCGCGAGGGGCTGGGCGCCGACGGCATCCTTCTGATCGATGCCGGCCAGATCTTCGGCGAGGATGTGGAGGCCGCCGCGGCGCGCCTTCCCGCGATGGAGGCGGCCAATGTCCTTCTGTTCGAGGAGCCGTTTCACGGCCATGCCTATGGCGCCTATGGCGCGCTCTCGGCCCGGTCGTCCACGGTGCGCACCGCAGGCGGCGAGGCGGCGCATAATCGCCACATGGCCGAACACCTGATCGATTTCGGCGGCGTGGGTTTCGTCCAGATCGATTGCGGCCGGATCGGCGGGCTTGGCCCCGCGACCGATGTGGCCCGCTACGCGGTTGCAAAGGGCGTGACCTATATCAATCACACCTTCACCTCGAACCTTGCCCTCTCGGCCTCGCTTCAGCCCTATGCGGGGCTCGAGGATCACCGGATTTGCGAATACCCCACGGGGCTGAGCCGGCTTGCGCTGGATCTGACCGATACAAGGATCGCTCCGGATGCGGACGGGCTGATCCATCTGCCGGATGCGCCGGGCCTTGGGGTGGAGGTAAACACCTCTGCCCTCGAGACCTACAAGGTCGATGTCGAAATTCGGGTCAATGGCCAGACCCTGTTTCAGCCGCCGCAGCCCTGAGGCTCAGGCCCCGGCCCAGCGGCGGGCAAAGGCCAGCCCGGCCTCGGTCGGGCGCAGCGCCGGGGCCCGGTCGTGGATGGGAATGCCGGCGCGCAGGCCGAAGATGCGTTTGCCATAGCAGGCCAGATGTTCAAGCGATTGCATCGCGAATGTGGCCGAGGGAAGGAAGGCGGCATAAGCGGCCTCTGCCCCCGCCTCATCGCCCGCCCGCCAGCGCGCCATGCAGTCGAGAACCCCGGGCAGGACATCGGGCGCTACGATGAACCCTTCGCAGCCGGCGCGCAGGCAATCCGTCATCTCGAGCCCGCCGCGCCCGTTGAGGACCGTCAGCCTGTCGCCCGCCAGCGCGACAAGGCCCGCAAGGTCACCCGCGCCGATCTCGGCCTTCACATGGGTGAAACTGGGGCATCGCGCGGCGAGGCTTGCCAGATCGTCGCCCGACAGCGACCGGCCCAGATATTGCGGCGCGTTCTGCACCGCGAAGGGCAGCGTCAGATCAGCCCCCACCCGGGCAAAGAAATCGAGGTATTCCGCAGCCGAATAGCTGCCCGCAAGCGGCGGCTGAAGGATCAGCCAGTCGGCCCCGGCCTGCGCCGCATATGCGGCCAGCGCCCCTTGTTCGGCCACGGAATTGCCGGTGATCGTCACCCCCAGCGGCAGATTTCCCCTTCCCTCGGCCGCCCAGTCGATCAGATGCCGCTTTTCCGCCTCGGACAGCTTGCCCACCTCGGTGGCAAGGCCCAGGACCACCACACCCTCGGCGCCCGCCGCGCGCAGCCAGTCAAGCTGGGCGGCCATGGCCCCGCGATCAAGCCGCTCCTCTGCGTCAAACAGCGCGAATAGAACCGCGTGGATGCCGGGAAACCGCCTTACCATTCCGCGATGGACCCGTCGTCATGGCGCCAGACCGGGGCGCGCCAGCGGTGCCCGATGCGCGCCATCTCTTCGACCTTGGTCTCGTTCACCTCGATGCCCAGACCCGGCCCTTGCGGGATCATCAGATGCCCGTCCTCGATGACGATGCCGCCCGGTTCGACGTAATCCAGAACATCCGCCCCGGCATTGTAATGGATGCCGATGGATTGTTCCTGGATGAAGGCGTTGTGACAGACCGCATCGACCTGAAGCGATGCGGCCAGGGCAATCGGCCCGATCGGGCAGTGCGGGGCAAGGGCCACGTCGTAGGCCTCGGCCCAGTTGCCGATGCGCATCATCTCGGAGATGCCGCCCACATGGGCGGTGTCGGGGTTCACGACCTGTGCTGCCCGCAATTCGAACACGCGCTTGAAATCATAGCGGGTATGGAGCCTTTCGCCGATGCACAGCGGGATCGAGGTCGCGCGCGCCAGATCGGCCATCGTCTCGACCATGGCCGAGACGACCGCGTCCTCGACGAAGATCGGGCGCAGCGGTTCCAGCTCCTTCAGCAGGACGCGGGCCATCGGCGCATGGACGCGACCGTGAAAATCGAAGGCCAGGTCCATCCCGGTGCCGACCGCGTCGCGCAGATCGAACAGCGTGCGGACGATGCCGTCGATCCGGGCATGGGTATCGACGATCTGAAGTTCGCTGCAAATGTTGAACTTGGCCGCCGAATAACCCTGGGCCTGCACCGCCTTGACGCCCGCGATCAAGTCCGACGGCCTGTCGCCCCCGCACCAGCGATAGGTCCGGATCCGGTCCCGCACCGGCCCGCCCAGAAGCGAATGCACAGGCACCCCGAGGGCGCGGCCCTTGATGTCCCACAGCGCCATGTCGATGCCGGCAAGCGCGCTCATCAGCACGGGGCCGCCCCGGTAACAACCGTTGCGATAGATCATGTGCCAGATATCCTCGACCCGGCGGGGATCGCGGCCGATCAGGACATCCTCCATCTCGTGGACCGCTGCGGCCAGCGTTTCGGCGTGCCCCTCCAGCACCGGTTCCCCCCAGCCGGATATGCCCTCATCCGTCTCGATCTTGAGAAACAGCCACCGGGGCGGCACGATCCAGGTCTTCAGCGCGGTGATCTTCATGGTATTCTCCGTCAGGTGACGCCCAGGGCGGCCCTCAGATTTGCCTCGGAGCGTGCGATCAGGGCCAGCACCGCGTCGGCGGCGGCGCGTTCGTCCCGCGCCCGGACATGGCCAAGCACGGCCGCGTGATCGTCGCAGACCGAAAGCAGGACCTCGCGTGAGCGTCCGTGGCTTCGGCGGCTGCGTTCGAACCCTTCGAGAAGCGCGCTTTCCATGGCTTCGAACAGGAACACGAGGACCCTGTTGCCCCCGGCAAGGGCGATGGCCTGATGGAACTTCACGTCGGCGCGGTCGAAGGCACGCCCGCCAGCCTTGTCGCTGCGGTCGTCCGGCATGGCCCGCGCGGCATCGCGCATCGCGGCCAGCGCGGCATCCACCGCCGCAAGTCCCGAGCGGCTGGCATTGCGGCAGGCCAGCGTCACCGCCTGCACCTCGAGCGAGCGTCGGACCTGCGCCAGATCAAAGACCGCGCGGGGGTCGGAATGGATGAGAGAGCGCAGGAAGGCGCCGAACATGGCGCCATCGGGCTGCGTGACCGTCGCGCGCCTGCCGCGCGACAGGCTGACAAGACCTTGCCCCGCCAGAAGCTTGAGCGCTTCGCGGATCGTGACGCGACTGACCTCGAAGCTGGCCGCAAGGTCGGCCTCCGAAGGCAGCTGCGCGCCAAGGTCGAACTCGTCGACGATCAGGGCCGAAAGCAATTCGGCCACCGTCTGGGCGGCGGGGGCGGGCGATGCGGTGTCTTTTTCAGTGGTCATCATCGGCAAACATGTAGGACAAGTTTGCAATCTGGTAAACACCCGATCCACGAAAGCCCGAGACGAAACTGCGCTGCAATGCAGCGAGAGGCGCTCATGGTGTATCCTGACGCGCATCCGTCACGGCCATGCTGGAAAATCATTTACAGACTTGTATGACTAGATTACCCATTTTCCTGTGCTCTGGGGATCGGCCGAGACAGGCCGCGGGACGGGGCCCAGCATGGGAGGATAATGACTATGACTTCGGCAAGGATGATGCTTGCGGCGCTTGCCTGTTCGTCGGCTGCTTTCGTGGCGAGTGGCGCGATGGCAGAGCCGGTGGAGGGATGGTGCTCGGGCGTGCGGATCGCAGCGTTCCCCGGCGGCCCGCAGGGCGGCGTGTTCGCCAACAACGTCTATAACGGCTTTCGTCAGGCCGAACTCGATCTCGGGGCGGACGTGACCTACTACTTCTCGAACTGGGACCCCAACCTGATGCTGCAACAGATCCAGCAGGCCGTGGCGACCGGCGTGGACGGGATCGCGACCTACGGCTTTGCGGGCGAGGAGGCCACCGGACCGATCGTGCAGCAGGCCTATGAGGCGGGCATCATCTTCACCACGCTCAACACCTCGTTGCGGGACAGCCAGGCGGCCTATGGCCCGCAGGGCTTTGGCTATGTCGGCGCGCCCAACTACGATGCGGGATATGCGCTTGGCGCCGAGGCCGCGGCCCGCTCGGGCGTCGCCGAGGGCGACAAGGTCTTTGTCTGGGGTCTTCGGTCCCAGGGTGGGGACCGCGGCCAGCGGACCGTCGGCGTGATCGACGCCTTCGAGGAGGCAGGTCTCGAGGTGATCTACCAGGAGATCGACGCCGCCACCAACGCCAACCCCAATGCGGGCACCGCGACCTTCGTGGGCCTGATGGGCGCCAATCCCAACGTCAAGATCGTGGTCACCGACCATGGTGGCCTGACGTCGAACGTGGGCGTCTATGCGGATGCCGCGGGGCTTGAGCCGGGGCAGGTCTATTTCGCGGGCTTCGACATGTCGCCCAACACCGCGCAGGCGGTTCAGGAAGGCTACCAGAACCTCGTGATCGACCAGCAGCCCTACCTTCAGGGGTATCTGCCGATCCTCAACATCTGCCTGACCGAGAAATACGGCTTCTCCGGGCTTGATATCAACACGGCGGGCGCCTTCGTGGATGCCTCGAATGTCGATGCGGTGGCCCCGCTCGCCGCGGTCGAAATCCGCTGACCGCCATCGCCCGCGGCGTCATTGGCGCCGCGGGCTTTCCTGCCAAGGAGGCCGCCCCGTGATCCAGAAAACGACACCCCCCGGAACCCCGGTGATCCAGTTGCGCAACGTGTCCAAGACGTTCGGCGAGGTCCGCTCCTTGTCGAATGTGGATTTCTCCGTCTATCCGGGCGAGATCGTGGGCCTTCTGGGCGATAACGGCGCCGGTAAATCCACCCTCGTCAAGACGGTCATGGGGTTTCACGCCCCCGATCCGGGCGGCGAGATCTGGTTCAACGGCGAACGGATCGACGACTGGTCCGTGGCTCGCGCCCGCGCCCTGGGGATCGAGACGATCTACCAGGAACGCGCCCTGTGCGAGAAACAGCCGATCTGGCGCAACATGTTCATGGGGCGCGAGCCGCGCACGAAATGGGGCCTTCTGGATGTCGCCAGAATGCGCAGCGAATCCGCGCGGCTGATGTCCGAGCACATGGGATTTACTTCGGCCGCCGTGCACCCCGACAACGTCGTGGCCACGATGTCGGGCGGCGAGAAACAGGGCGTCGCCATCACCCGCGCGCTTTACTTTGACGCCAACCTCGTGATCCTCGACGAGCCCACGGTGGGCCTGTCGCTGACCGAGACGAAAAAGACGCTCGAATTCGTGCAGGGCATCAAGGATGCGGGCAAGTCGGCCATCTTCATCGATCACAACATCTTTCACGTCTATCCGGTCGTGGACCGGCTTTACGTGCTCGACCGGGGCAAGGTCGCCGGGATCTACGACAAGAGCGAAATCTCGATGGATGACCTTATCGAGCGTCTTTATCACGTCGCCCGCACCGGGTCGCTGAACTGAGGGAGAGATCATGGTCGCGGAAATCGAACCAACCGGCGATAAGCCCAAGAAGCCGCTGGACAACCGGGTCGGACGGCCATCGTTCTGGCGGCGCTATATCAGCCAGGTGGGCATCATCGGCGTGGGCCTTGCGATGTGGCTGGCCTTCGTGATCGCGGCGCCGCAGGTCTTCACCAACCAGAACATCTACATCGCCTTTGCGCAGACCACGCCTCAATTCGGAATCATCGCCATCGCACTGACATTCGTGGTGATCACCGGCGAGATGGACCTGTCCTTTCCGTCGATCATGGCGCTGGGAACGGCGGTCTTCTGCCTTCTGGCGCAGGGCGGGCTGGCCTGGCCGCTTGCGCTTGTGGCGGCCTTCGGCACCGGGGCGCTGTGCGGCTGGATCAACGGCACGCTGGTCGCGTGGCTGAACATCCCGTCTCTGGTGATCACAATCGGCACGTCCTTCCTGTTCCGGGGGCTCGAACTTGTGATGATGGACGGCACCGGCGTGCCGCTGACCGCGCAGGACTATCCCGAGATGCACGCGCTCTTCCGCTCGTCCCCCTTCGGGATCCCCGTTCAGACGATCTGGATGGTCGCCATCCTCATCGGGGCGTGGTTTCTCCTGAACCGCACCCGCTTTGGCGCGCATGTCTTTCTGGTGGGTGACAACCCCACATCGGCGCGGCTCATGGGGATCAACGCCGTCCGTGTGAAGACAAAGGCCTTCATGCTGGTGGGCGTCATGGCGACATTCTCTGGCCTGATGACGTCGATCTATGGCTTCTATTTCTGGCCGACCACGGGCGAAGGTTTCCTTCTCAACACGATCGCCTCGGTGTTTCTGGGTGGCACCAGCGTCTTTGGCGGAACGGGGTCGGTCGCCGGCACCTTTTTTGCCTCCTACATCATCGGCGCGATCAATGCCGGTGTGGTCGCGGCGGGCATCAACGCCTTCTACACGCAGCTGGCCTTCGGCCTCGTGATCGTGGTGTCGGTTGTCTTGCAGACGCTGATCGACCGCCGCATGAAGCGGCAATCACTGACCGGGCGCTAGGGCATGAAGATCACGAATATCCGCACGCAGGTCGTCAACGCGCGCCTCAGGAACTGGATCTTTGTCCGGATCGAAACCGATCAGCCGGGCCTCACGGGGCTTGGCGAGGCGACGCTGGAATTCCAGACGCGCGCCGTGGTCGGCGCGGTCGAAGATCTTGCCGGGCTGATCATCGGGCAGGATCCGCGCAACATCGAACATCTCTGGCAGGTCCTGTTCCGGCATCCGTTCTTCAAGGGCGGGGTCGTGACCATGTCGGCGCTGTCGGGCATCGACCAGGCGCTGCACGACATCAAGGCCCGGTCTCTTGGCATCCCGCTCTGGCAGCTTCTGGGCGGGCTGACCCGGCAGAAGCTGCGCATGTACGACCATCTGGGCGGGGGTGACGCCACCGCCGTCTATGACAGCGCCCGCGCCGAGAGTTTCGCCGAAAAGGCCGCCCGGTCGCGCGAGGACGGCTTCACCGCGGTCAAGATCCTTGCCGTGGGGCAGACGCGCCCGCTGGACGGCCACGCTGCCCTGCGCTCTGCCGAGGCACTGATGGCCGCCGCCCGCGACGGTGCGGGCGAGGACATGGACATCATGATCGACCTGCACGGCCGCACCTCGGCGGCCATGGCGATCCAGTATGCCGAAGTTCTCAAACCCTACCGCCCCTGGTTCCTCGAAGAGCCGTGCCAGCCCGAGGATGTGGCCGGCATCGCCCGGGTCGCACGATCGACCACGATCCCCATCGCCAGTGGCGAAAGGCTGTGCCACCGGCACGAATTCCTGCCGCTTCTGCAGGCGGGCGCCATCGCGGTCGCGCAGCCCGACGTGTGCCACGCGGGCGGGCTGACCGAGCTGCGCCGGATCGCGGCGCTCTGCGATACCTTCGGGGTCAGCATGGCGCCGCACAACCCGCTTGGCCCCGTGGCCACGATGGTGAACATCCATCTCGGCTTTGCCACCCCCAACTTCCTCGTGCAGGAGGTGATGCGGTCCGATGTGCCCTGGCGCGACGAGGTCGTCCGTGGTGTCGCGAAAATCGAGAACGGCCATGTCCTGCCCCCCGAAGGCCCGGGCATCGGGATCGAGATCGACGAGGCCGCCGCCGATCGCCACCCCTGGCAGGACGCGCTCCCGATCCAGTGGTATCACGAGGACGGCTCCGTGGCGGATTGGTGAGGGCGATGGGACGACTGGATGGCCAACATGTTCTGGTAACCGGGGGCAGCCGCGGGATCGGTGCGGCCACCGTGGAAAAGGCCCTGTCCGAGGGCGCGCGGGTCAGCTTTGTCGACCTGTTGCCCGACGAAGGCCGCGCCCTTGCCGCACGTCTTGGTGACGGCGTTTTCTTCGGTCAGGCCGATGTCTGTTCGGCCGAGGCGCTCGCCCGTGCGGTGGCCGAGGCCAGCGCCCTGTTCGGGCCGGTCACGGGCCTTGTGAACAATGCGGGCCGCAACTCCTATGCCGATCCGGTGGCGATGACCGAGGATGAATGGGACGCGGTCTTTGCCGTCGACCTCAAGGCGGCCTGGCTTGCCGCTCGGGCCGTCCTTCCGGGGATGATCGAGGCAGGCAAGGGCGCGATCGTCAACGTGGCTTCTGTTCATGCCACGATGACCTATCCGGGCTTCTTCCCATATGCAGCGGCGAAATCCGGCCTTGTGGGCCTGACGCGATCCCTCGCGCTGGACATGGGCCGGCACCAGATACGCGTGAACGCACTCAGCCCCGGCTATACGGAAACGGCGCTCGTGAAGGAATTCTTCGACATGAACGACCCGGCCCTTCGGGAAAAGGTGCTGGACGTGCACCCGATGGGCCGCATGGCCGAGCCTGCCGAGATCGCCAATTGCATCGTGTTCCTCCTGTCCGACGAGGCCTCCTTCGTGACCGGCGCCAACTGGACAGCCGATGGCGGCCTCACGACCCGCTTCGCCGGTTGAATGACCCCCTGCCCGGCCCGGTCCATTGGCGGGCGCGGCCCCGGCATCCCTATGGAACCCTGGCCCGCCCCGCAGTATTGTGCACCCGCGATCCCGAAATCGGGGCGAACCAGGACAATGGAGAGGCGACATGTCCAAAGAGGAGATATTTGCGGCCCTCGAACACCTCAGGAATGGGGAGTTCAGGCCCGGCAACGACATGGAAATGGCGCATGAGATTTGCCAACGGCACGAGGGCGAGGCGATGTTTGACTGGCTCCATGCCCTTGTCCATCGCGTCGAGGGAGATCAGTCCAATGCCGATTACTGGTACCGGCGGTCGGGTCATCCGCGCCATGATGGCCCTGTCGCGGACGAATGGGAGATCATTCACGAGGCGGCCCACAAGGCCTGACGGGAGCCCAGGTCGCCGGTCGGGTTCTTTCCCGATCGGGCGAAGGACAGGGACAAACGAAGGAGCGACCAGATGGATCTGGGGCTGAAGGGCAAGGTGATTGTCGTCACCGGCGGGGGATCGGGCATCGGGGCCGCGATCAGCACCGTCCTTGCCGAGGAAGGTGCCATCCCCGCGATCGTGTCACGGTCCGAACCGGATGGCGCATGGCTGGCCGGTCTGCCGGACGCGATCTTTGTCCGGGCCGATCTGTCGCGTGACGCGGAATGTGCCGAGGCGATCGCGGCGGTGCGCGCGCGGGCCGGTCGGATCGACGGGCTGGTCAACAATGCGGGGGCCAACGATTCCGTGGGGCTTGACGCGGGCCCCGACGCGTTCCGCGCCTCGCTGGATCGGAACCTGATCCACTACTACACGCTGATGCATCTGTGTCTTGCCGATCTTCGGGCGGCGCGGGGGGCCGTGGTGAACATCAGCTCCAAGACCGCGCTCACCGGGCAGGGCGGCACCTCGGCCTATGTCGCGGCAAAGGCGGCCCAACTTGGGCTGACGCGCGAATGGGCGGCGGCCCTCGTCAAGGACGGCGTGCGGGTGAATGCGGTGGTGCCGTCGGAGGTGATGACGCCGCTCTACC
>Ga0208112_100362_pt1 | contig 47851 bp, 35 predicted proteins | sample HotLakConsoUCCLE_FD_184736 | JGI IMG/M metagenome (GOLD analysis project Ga0208112, IMG submission 184736) | Hypersaline microbial mat communities from Hot Lake, Washington, USA - Hot Lake Consortium UCC-LE (SPAdes) (version 2) ... | reverse complement strand
ACCTCATCGATGTTCTGAAAAAGCTACCGACATGCGGTTCAGATCCGGAAGAGGCCCGTGCATTGCAGCCAAAGCACTGGAAACAAAATCAAGCTTCTTCGTGAGGGGCTGCGTCGGACGCTTACCGTGTAAGCAGTCCGAAAATTCGAGAATCATTTGGACCAATGACCCGTGAGTTTGGGTGTTTGGCCTTTCCGTTCGAATCGCAGTGAAAATTCCCACTATCACCGGCCTCATCCGCCGACGTATCCTGCTCAATTTCCGGCTCGCTCCGGAGGCGGCGCACGCGCTGTTGCCTGCGGTGTTCCGGCCGAAGCTGGTTCGGGGCTATGCGATCGCGGGAACTTGCCTGATCCGCCTGGAGGAGATCCGGGCGTTGGGCTTTCCCAAAGCGCTCGGATGGGCGAGCGAGAACTCGGCGCATCGTTTTGCGGTCGAGTTGGAAGGCCTCGATGGAGGCCGACGGGAGGGGGCTTTATTCCGCGTCGCGATATCGATTCCCGCACGAACGCCTTGGCGGGTGGCCGGCTTTTCCCGGGGTGCGCATCATTTCTCGCGCTTCCCGCCGGGCGGCATCGGGTTCGATCACGCTTTGCTGATGCGCGACATTCCCTACTGCTGGCAGTCCGTGCCGGGGATGTCCTCCGGGGCGGCTCAGGTTCCGGGATCGAGCGCGCTGAGCCGTTCCCATTCGGCGTAGGCTTCTTGGATGCCTTCTTCGAGGCGCTGGAGTTTCCCGCGGTCGGCGGCGAGGCGTTCCGGTGGGGAGCGGTAGTAGTCGGGCACGGCCATGGCTGCGGTCAACGCGGCGTGCCCGGCCTCCAGCTTCTCGATCTCCTCGGGCAGGGCCTCGAGGCGCTTGCGTTCGCGGGCGCCGAGCGCGGGGGCGGGTGCTTTCGGCCGGGCGGCGGCCTTGGCGCGTTCGGCTTCGGCGGCGCGGATCTGGCGGCGGGCCTCCCGACGGGCTTCGAGCTTTTGCAGCCATTCTTCGCAGCCGCCGACATACTCCTCCACGCGGCCGTCTTCCTCCATCGCGATGGTGGAGGTGACGACGTTTTCAAGGAAGGCGCGGTCGTGGCTGACCAGCAGGAGGGTGCCGTCGTAGTCGAGGAGGCGTTCTTCGAGCAGCTCGACGGTTTCGATATCGAGGTCGTTGGTCGGTTCGTCGAGCACGATCACGTTGGCGGGCTGGAGGAAGAGCCGGGCCAGGAGCAGGCGCGCGCGCTCGCCGCCGGAGAGCTTGGTGACGGGGGCGCGGGCGGCCTGCGGGGTGAAGAGGAAGTCCTGCAGGTAGGAGAGGATATGGCGCGGGCGGCCGTTGACGGTGACGGTGTCGCCGTAGGGGTGGACGTTTTCCATCACGCTCAGGCGCTCTTCGAGTTTGGCACGATGCTGGTCGAAGTAGGCGATCTCCAGTTTGGTGCCGTGGCCGACCTCGCCTTCGAGGGGCTCGAGCTGCTTGAGGAGAAGGCGAAGCAGGGTGGTCTTGCCCGAGCCGTTCAGGCCGACGATCCCAATCTTGTCGCCGCGCCAGATGGTGGTGCTGAAGCCCTCGATCAGCGGGCGGCCGTCCCAGCGGTAGACGAGGTTGTCCGCGGTGATGACCTTGCGCCCGGAGAGCTGGCTTTGGTTGAGTTGGAGCTTGGAGGTGCCGACGGTTTCGCGGCGGGCGGCGCGTTCTTCGCGCAGTTTGAGCAGGGCGCGCACGCGGCCCTCGTTCCGGGTGCGGCGGGCTTGGATGCCCTTGCGGATCCAGACCTCTTCCTCCGCCAGCTTTTTGTCGAAGACCGCCTGCTGCTTGGACTCGCCGGCCAGCAGCTCGGCCTTGCGTTGGAGGTAGGTCGGGTAATCGCAGGCCCAGGAGCTGAGTTTGCCGCGGTCGAGATCGAGGATGCGGTCGGCCACCCGCTGGATGAAGGCGCGGTCGTGCGAGACGAAAAGAAGCGCGAGCTCGGCCTTCCGGAGAAAGTCCTCGAGCCAGCGGATGCCGGGGATGTCGAGGTGGTTGGTCGGCTCGTCGAGGAGGAGCAGGTGCGGCTCGGTCGCGAGGGCGCGGGCCAGCAGGGCGCGTCGCTTGAGACCGCCAGAAAGCGCTTCGAAGGCCATGTCCCCGTCGAGCTCGAGACGGTCGAGGACGGATTCGATCTTATGCTCCAGGGACCAGCCGTCGTTGTGGTCGAGGGCTTCCTGCAAGCGATCGAGCCGCGCGGCGAGGGCCTCGTCGTCCGGATTCTCGGCGTAGTCGTGAGCGGTTCGGTGGTATTCGGCCACGGTGCGCGCCTGCTCGCCCAAGCCTCCGGCCGCGACTTCGAAAACGCTGAGGCCGCCGAAGTCCGGTATCTCCTGGTCGAGCTTCGCCACGCGCAGTCCGGGCATCGCTTCGATCTCGCCCTCGTCCGGCGGGAGCTCGCCCGCGATGATACGCAGCAGGGTGGACTTGCCCTCGCCGTTGCGCCCGATCAGGCAGACCCGCTCGCGCTTGGCGATGCCGAGCGCGGCGTCGTCGAGCAGCTTGGGGCCTCCGAAGGAGACGGTCAGATTGCGGTAGGAAAGCATGCGAGGGCCGACACCAAAAGCATCACGTCCTCTTCCTGGCGATGTCTTTTTTCGCCGTCATCTTTTCTGCCTTTCCGCGATTCGTCAGCTTTTTTGGAAGTGCCGTAGCAGACTCCCCGTCGTGCTCAACGGCAATCAGGATGATCGGATAGTCTTTTGCCTCGCGGAGTTCCTCTTCGACGTATCGCTTGGCATAAGAAAGGTTCGCGGCCCGATCCGTGAGGAAAAATTCGAACCCGTCGGACGGTACGACAATGACTCCGACATCGATGCTACTGTCTTGAAGGGAATTCCGAATGTGAACGATGTCGCGTGCCAAGAGGTCACTTCGCCCGGAGACTTGAATCTCGACACCGATTTTTGCGACGAGAGTGCAGTTATAACGAAGGCGCTTTACCCAATCGATATCTCCGGAAACGTTTTTCTTCCAACGATCGTCTTCGGAAACGACCGCCGAGTTCGCCCGCAGGAAGCTCGAGTCGATCATCTCCCGTACGACTCCAGCGCTATTCGCCTGCTTCTCGGGCAATATCTCGACTCGCGTCGCTAAAAGCAGTTCTTGGAGTTCGAGAAATATGTCCGACAAGCCAAGCCTACAGACCTTCTGCCGCGCGGCGCCGTAAAATTGGATGCTCGTTATTTTCATTGAGAACGAAGATTTGGGAGAAATCGAAGGCCGGTTCCTGAGCAAACGAGATCGGGTAGTTCGTTTCAAGGCGCGTGCGAATGTGGGCGCAGTCGTAAAGCTCCGTGCCAACCCAGTTTCGATGGAGGTTTTCGGCCGCTTGAAAGGTCGATCCTCCGCCCCCGAAAGGATCGAAGACGACATCGCCCGGATCGGTGGAAATGGCGATCGCGCGCTCGGGAATGATCAATTTCAGCTCGTTTACACCGGGCCTCACTTTGAATTTCTTGTGGCGGTTCGGTGAAGTGTCATCCCAAATGTCGGTGAGCTTGATACCGTCCGGATGGAGCTTGTTCCGATGGCCCCCGTAATCCTTTAGGTCACCACCGCAGTGGCGGCAGGTCTGAATGGGAGTCCGAAGACGATTGAAGGTCTTCGGCTCGCCTTTGGTGTAATAGAGCAGGGCGTAGTGGCGGGATAGAGTTTTCTTCCGCGCGGGTAGGTGCCCTTCATGCTGACTGCGATCCAATGTCGGAAACTGAGTCGCTCGTGCATTTCAGCCGCGAAGCGGACCGCGATCTGCGGAAGGGCGTAAAGAAAAAACGCGCCTCCTGGTTTAACGATCCTCGAACACTCCCTGATCCAGCGGGAACACCAATCGAAATAATCCGCTTCGTTCTTCACGTCGTTGAAGCCGTTTTTGTAGTCCTTTCCGATGTTGAAGGGGGGGTCTGCGAAGACGCAGTCGACGGATTCATCCTTCATCGTCCCTAAAATCTCCAAGCAATCGCGATCAAAGAGAATCCCGTGGCTTGTCGTCATGTAGGGTAAACGCATGTTCACAAGCAGCCGACTGATTGAAGATATGTCGGGAAGAAAATCAGTCTTCGACCTTAAAGCGGTAGATCGTGGCCGAGCGGAAGGGGTCTCCGGGGCGGAGGACGGCGCCGCCCATATCCGGAAAGTTGATACTGTCGGGGTAGTCCTGGGTCTCGAGGCAAAGGGCGTCGTAGGGCTGGTGCCGGACCCCGTTCTTGCCGATCTCCTCCTCTTCCTCGCCGAGCGACAGCGCGGCGTAGAACTGCACGCCCGGTTCGGTCGTGAAGACCTCCATGACGCGTCCGGACTCGGGCTCGCGGACGATGGCGGCGGGTTTGGGAATGGAGCTGCGGCCGCCTTCGAGGAAGAAATGGATGTCGGCGTTTCCGACTTCGAGCGGGGCCTGGTCCCGCAGCGCGACGGGCTCGCGGTAGTCGTTGTAGCCCTTCCGCACCGGCTCGCGGCGGCCGGTCAGCGTGCTGTCCTCGTCCACCGCGCCGACCGAGTCGGAGAAAATCCGAACGACGTGACCGAGCACGTCTCCCGCGCCGCTGCCGCGCAGGTTGAAGTAGCTGTGGTTGGTGATGTTGAAGGGCGTCGTTTGGTCGGTTTCGGCCCGATAGGTGATGGCGAGCGAATTGTCGTCGAGCAGGGCGTAGGTCACGAGGCAGTCGACCGTGCCCGGGAAGCCGTTCTTCCCATCCGGGTCGGTCGTGCGGAGGCGGAGCTTGTCGACGCCGTCGTCCTCGATCACTTCGGCGTCCCAGAGAATCTTGTCGTAGCCTTCGGGTCCTCCGTGCAGGCAGTTCGGCGGCTGGTTGAGCGGCAGTTGGTAGGGCTTCCCGTCGATTTCGAAAGCGCCCGCGCCGATGCGGCCCGCGACCCGTCCGGTGATGCAGCCGAAGTTCGGATGCCCGTCGAGGTAAGCCTGCAGGTCGTCCTTGCCAAGGACGATGTCGGCCGGCTTCCCCTTGCGGTCGGGAACCTCAAGCGATACCACGATACCGCCGTAGTTGGTGATCCGCGCACGGAGGCCGTTGGCGTTGGTGAGGGTGAACAGCCGGGCGGTGCGGCCGTCGGGAAGTGTTCCGTAATCCTGGGATTCGATGGGCATGGGATTTCTGGTCTCGACGTAAAAACGCCGATGAAAGAGCCATGCCGCCCGGGCGGCGAGCGGAAAAAGGAGCGGAGCAACCGGACCGAGCCTCGCCGACCTGGGGCCGAAGCACATCCCCCGGCTGCGGCCGGGACAGCTCCCTAGCCGAGGGGGAGGGTTTTGAGACCGCCGACTGCCGTGCTTCCGGGCCCTGAACCCAAACGGCTCGGGCGGAATACTACTGGCGGATCGCCTCGATATTGATGGTGAGGTCGACTTCGGCCCCCACGGCGGGTTGGCCGCCGTCGATGCCCCAGTCGGTGCGGTCGAGCGTGGTGGTGGCTTCCCAGCCCGAGAGGAAAGCCCCGTTCATGCCCTCGCCGAAGCCGAGGAGCTCGACGTCGAGCACGACTTCTTTGGTGGTGCCGTGCATGCTCAGGTCGCCGGTCACCTTGAACAGGTTCTCCGTTTCGGTCGCTTCCCATTTGGTCGAGGTGAAACGGATCTCCGGAAACTCGGAGGCGTGGAAATAGTCGTCCTCCTGGAGGTGGGCGTCCCGCTTTTCGTTGTCGGTATCGACGCTGGGAACCTTGATCGTGGCCTTCGCCTTGCTGTTGGCGAGCTCGTCCCGGTCGACCCAGATGGTGCCTTCGAACTCGCCGAAGTTGCCAGTCGTTTTAGCCACGAAGTGGCGGATGCTGAATTTGATCGAGCTGTGGACCGGATCGATCTCATAGACCTCGTAGTCGCCTTTGGCGGCTTCGTGGTGGTCGGCGGAAAGCGGGAGCGCGAGGGCCGCCGCGAGGCTGAGGGAAGCGAGGATGGATTTCATGTTTTGGTATCAGATAAGAGGGTGGAGTTGTTCGCATCGACCGTGCGTCGACAGGATGAAGACCTGCCCGTCCTGCTGCCAGAGGCGGAAAGCCTGGGCTCCCATTTGGTAATCGCTGGGAGTTTCCGGCAGCGCTTCGTCGAGGCTGTCCCGTTGCACGGTGATGAGATGGTAGACCTGCCCGTTGCGAAAGCAAATCATGCTGACTTTTACGCCGTCGTAGTCGAAGGCGGTGCAACCGATGAGGGAAAGGTGATCGAGGGAGCCCGGCAGGCGCTGCGGGGTCGGCGCCGATTGTGCGGTGAGGTAGCGGTCGAGCTCCTCGTAGCGGTGGTCCATCTTGTCGAGGCCCTGATGGGGCAGTTGCTCGATCTGTTCGGCAAGGAAAAGGATCAGGTCCGGCGCGCCGGCGGTAGCGACCTGGGGGGCGCCGGCCTGCGGCTCGCGCGGGAGTTGGACCAGGATGAAGGCCAGCGCGAGCACGGCGGCCGCCGCGACGGCGAACCAGGGTTGGCGCCACCAGGCGCGGTCGCGGGTGGGCGGCTCCTCGCCGACCGGATTCGGGCGGCTGAAGGGGACGGTGGAACCGCGCTCGCGGGCGGCGGCCAAGATGCCGGCCCGGAGGCCGGCGGGGACCTCGATGGCTTGCAGCGCGCCGGCCATCCGCCGGTCGAAGGCCTGCTGGGCCTCGAACCATTCCCGCAGCGCCGGATCCGAATCGAGCAGCGCGAGGGCTTCCGCGATGAGCGGGTCCTCGCGGTCGGCCGGGTGGTCCGGACGGCAGAGTTGGAGAATGTCTTGGGCTTCCTCGAGGGTCATGTTCTGAAAAGGGCGGAATTATTCGGCGTCGGCCTCCCGGCGTTGGAAGGCATCGCGGAGCTGGGCCTTGCCGCGCGAGAGGCGCGACATGACGGTGCCGATCGGTACGTCGAGCACCTCGGCGATTTCCTTGTAGGCGAGGTCCTTGAGGTAAAAGAGGGTGAGCGCCTCGCGGTAGACCGCGTCGACCTCGTCGAGCGCTTCGAGGGCAAGGTGGGCGTCCATCGAGCGGCGCACTTGCGGCTCGACCGATCCGCCGGCCGCTTCGAGCAGCTCCGGCTCGTAGTGGTCGACCCGCTGGACCTTGCGCTTGCGTCGGAGGAACTCGCGGTAAAGGGTGGTGAAGAGCCAGGATTTGACTTTCGACTTTTCGCGCAGCGCGCCGCCTTTCTCCGCGTAGATGAGAAAGGTCTGCTGGGCCAGGTCGCCCGCCTCGTGCTCGTTTTTCGCCAGGCTGTAGCCGAAGCGGTAGAGCGGTTGGTAGTAGGCACTCACGATGGATTCGAAGTCAGGTGGTACTGAGTCGGACATGGGAGTGCTGGTCGGGGCGGGTTATTCCAAAAATTAAAGGATCAGCATGGCGTCGCCATAACTGTAGAAGCGATACTTGAGAGCGATCGCCTCCGCGTAAAGTTCCTTAAGCCAATCGATGCCCTCGGTCCGGCCGGGGGTGAGGAAGGCGGAGACCAAACAGAGCAGGGTGGAGCGGGGCAGGTGGAAATTGGTGATCAGCGCGTCGACCGCCGCGAATTCGGCGGGCGGGTAGATGTAGATGGAGGCTTCCGCCCGGACGCCTCCGGAGGGCTCCCGGATCTCATCGAGGGGCCGACGGAAGGCGTCCTCGATCGAGCGGACCGCGGTGGTCCCGACGGCGATGCGCGGGCCGTCGGCGGGCTGTTGCAGTTCGGCGAGGACCCCGGCGGGAATCTCGTACCACTCGCGGTGGATGTTGTGGTCTTCGATCCGCTTGACTTGGACGGGATGGAAGGTGCCGATGCCGACCTGCAGGGTGAGGTCGTGGAAACGGGCTCCGGTCGATTCGAGCCGGGCGATCAGCTCGGGGGTGAAGTGGAGTCCGGCCGTCGGGGCGGCCACCGCCAGCGTTTTGGCGGGGTCGGCGTAGACGGTCTGGTAGCGCTCGTTGTCGGACTCGCGGCGGGGGTCCGCTTCGCTGCGCTCGATATAGGGTGGCAGCGGCATGACGCCGAGCCGCCCGGCCAGTTCGGTCACCGATTCCGCGCGCTCGGGCCGGAAGCGGACCCGGTAGTTGCCGTTGGCGCCGGCCTCGAGGACCTCGGCCTGGTACTCGCCGGGCAGCCCGAACCGGCCGGCGGCGGAGGTTTTCCGGCCCGGCCGCAGGAGGCACCACCAAGTCTCGGCGTCCTCGGCCGGCTGGAGCAGCAGGCACTCGACCTTGCCCCCGGAAGGGCGCCGGCCGAATAGACGCGCTTTGAGCACGGACACGTTGTTGCGGAAAAAACGGGGGCGCTCCGGCAGGACCGAGCCGATATCGGCGAAGGAGAGGTGGCGGACGCTTCGGTCCTTGCGGTCGACCACCATGAGGCGGGAGGCGTCCCGGCGGGCGGCGGGCTCCTGGGCGATCCGCTCGCGCGGCAGCTCGTAGTCGAAGAGGTCGGTGTCCATGGCGAAAACTCGTGGTTGTCTTCGCTGTCCCAGTTGAATAGGTCCTTGTCAACGAGAACCCGAGATGGCGACGATTCAAAACAGGCTGGACTGGCCGGCCGCGGCCCGCGCGCTGCGAGCCCGTATCCCCGAGTGCATCGAGCCGGCGGTCCTTCGCCGTTTGCGCGGCCCGGAGGCGAAAACGGTCCTCGTGGCCTGCTCGGGCGGCGCGGATTCGGTGGCGCTGCTCTGCCTGCTCTGGGCCTGCGCGCGGGACTATCGCCTGAAGCTCGCGGTGGCCCATTACAATCACCGCTGGCGCGGTCCGGAGTCGGAGGGCGACGCCGCCTTCGTGGCGGGGCTGGCCGCGGCGCTCGAGCTGCCGCACCGCTCCGCCTCCCGGCCGGAGGGGGAGGCCGCGCTGACCGAGACGGCGGCCCGCGAGCTGCGGCTCGGTTTCCTGCGGAGCGCCGCCCGCGACGAGGGCTGCCGCCACATCGCGCTGGGGCACCAGGCCGACGACATTCTGGAGACGCAGCTCCTCCGCTTGGTCCGGGGGGCCGGGGCGGACGGGCTGGCGGCGCCCCGGCCGGTGCACGACTTCGGCGACCTGCCGACCCATTTGCGGCCGATTCTCCACCTGCGGGCCGGCGACATCCGGATGGCCTTGAACGCCTGCGGCGTGCCCTGGCGGGAGGACCGGACGAACGAGGACACCGCCATCGCCCGAAACGCTTTGCGACGGGAGGTGATCCCCGGCCTGGCCGAGGCGACCGGGCGCAATCCGAGCCTCGGGGCGGCCCGCTCCCGCCGGCTTCTGGAAGAGGATGCCGCCGCGCTCGACCTGCTCGCCCGGGTCCGCCTGCCCGAGGCCTACGCGGGCGCGGAATCGCTTTCGCGGGAACAGCTGCGGGCCCAGCCGGTCGCCCTGAGCCGCCGGGCCCTCTCCCACTGGCTGCACAACGACCGCGGCATCCAGACGGTATCGGCGGCGTTTCTCGACGAGCTCTTGGAGGTGGTCTACGGACGCCGGAAGCGGCACCGCCTGTCCGTCGCCGACGGCTTCGTCCGGATCGACTCCGGGCAGGTGCGTCGGGAAGCGGCGGACGCGGGCTCGCAGGAGGTCCTCGTCGAGTCGCGGATGAAGCCGGGCGAAACGGTGCTGCTCTCGACCGGTGCGGAGCTGGACTCCGAGTGGGTGGAGCTCGACGACGATCTGCGGGCCGAGATCCTCGCGGGCGAGGTCGATCCGTGGGGCGAGGTCTTTCTCGAGCTCGGCGATCCCGGCTCGTTGGACCTGCGGCCCCGCCGTCCCGGCGACCGGTTCCGGCCGCTCGGGGCGCCGGGCAGCCGGAAGCTGCAGGACTGCCTGACCGACGCCGGCATCCCGGCGAGGGAACGCGACCGCCTGCCCGTTGTCACCACTGCGGCGGGCGGCATCCTTTGGGTCCCCGGCTTGCCCCCCGCCGATTCCTGCAAGCTGAGCTCCGATTCGAAGCGGGCTCTTAGGTTGACTTACCTTCCGGGGAACCCACCTTCGACCTAGAAACAATGTCCTCCAATCCCAATCCGCCTCCGAACCACAATTCAGGACGCAACGGGCCGCCCGAGCGGTTCCAGCCCAAGGTCCTGCTGATCTGGCTTGTCATCATTTCGGCCATCATCGCCCTCTGGTTCGCCCAGCCCGGGGCCGGATCGAACGTCCGTCAGCTAACGATCAGTGAATTGGTTGAAGCCGTGAAAGAGGGAAAGATCGAGAAAAACGACGGCTTCATGAAGCCGGACCTGTCGCTCGGCGAAAACGGCTATGTGATCAGCGGCCAGATGGACAGTCCCTCCAAGGAGGATTCTCCGACGGGCGAGCCGGTGGCCAAGGTGCCCTTCTCCGCGCAGGGCCGGCTGACGGAGAGCGATTTCCTGTTGGTGCGCGAAGTGCTTACGGAAAAGCGCAGCAGCACCGCGCTGCAGGATATCCTGATCAGTTTCCTGCCCTTCATCCTGATCATCGGCTTGCTTTATTTCCTCTTCGTGCGGCAGCTGAAGAACGCCGGTCGCGGCGCGATGAGCTTTGGCAAGAGCAAGGCCAAGATGCTGACGCGCGAGAAGGATTCGGTGACTTTCAAGGACGTCGCCGGTTGCGACGAGGCGAAGGAGGAGGTCAGCGAGGTGGTGGATTTCCTGAAGGACCCTAAGAAGTTCCAGCGCATCGGCGGCCGCATTCCGAAGGGCGTCCTGATGGTGGGCCCTCCCGGCACCGGCAAGACGCTCCTGGCCAAGGCGGTGGCGGGGGAGGCCGAGGTGCCTTTCTTCTCCATCAGCGGCTCGGACTTCGTGGAGATGTTCGTCGGCGTGGGTGCCGCCCGCGTGCGGGACATGTTCGAACAGGGCCGGAAGAACGCGCCCTGCATCGTCTTTATCGACGAGATCGACGCGGTCGGCCGTCAGCGTGGCGCGGGCCTCGGCGGCGGCAATGACGAGCGCGAGCAGACCCTGAATTCGCTGCTGGTCGAGATGGATGGTTTCGACGGTCACGAGGGGGTCATCATCATCGCCGCGACCAACCGGCCCGACGTGCTCGACAGCGCCCTGCTGCGCCCCGGCCGCTTCGACCGCCAGGTCACGATCGACCTGCCGGACCTGAACGGCCGTCACGAGATTCTCAAGGTCCATGCGAAGAGGATCGCCCTCGCCGAAGAGGTCAACCTCCAGCACGTGGCCCGTAATACGCCGGGCTTTTCCGGCGCCGATCTCGCCAACCTCCTGAACGAAGGGGCCCTCATCGCGGCCCGCTACAACAAGAAGGTGGTCGAGATGCAGGACATCGACGAGGCCCGCGACAAGATTTCCTTCGGTCGCGAGCGGCGGAAGTTGATGGACGACGAGGACCGCAAAATCACGGCCTACCACGAGGCGGGACACGCCGTCGTCCAGGCGGTGATCGACGACGGGCACCTGCCGGTCCACAAGGTCACGATCATTCCCCGCGGGCAGAGCCTCGGCTCGACCATGTTCATGCCGAAGAAGGACGTGTTGAACCACTCCAAGCGGCGGCTGCTCAACCAGATTTGCTGCGGAATGGGCGGCCGGGTGGCCGAGGAAATCGTGATGGGCGACATCACGAGCGGCGCCTCCGGCGACATCCGGATGGTGACGAAGGTCGCGCGCCACATGGTCTGCGACTGGGGTATGACGGAGCTCGGCCCCGTCGCCTACGGCGAAAACAAGGACCACGTCTTTCTCGGCCAGGAGATCCAGCGCTCGCAGAACTATAGTGAGCAGACCGCCCAGTTGATCGACAGGGCGATCCGCGAGATCGTGGACGGCCAGCACAAGCGCTGCCTCGAAATCCTGAACGAGCACCGCAAGGCGCTGGACGTCTGCGCGCAGGCGCTGCTCGAGCACGAGACGATCGAGGGCAAGCACGTGCACGAGATCCTCAAATACGGCGAGATCCGCTCCGAGGTGATCAAGCGCGAGGCCCCCGAGCCGACGGAAGAGTTCGAGGAAGAAGAACCCGAAGCCAAAAAGAAGTCCGGCGAAGAAAAGAACAAAGGCGGCCTGGCCGGGGACGAAGCGCCCGCCGGCGCTCCGGCCTGATCCCGTGCGCGGCGCTGCGATAAGGGGCCGGACCGGAATGGCGCTTACTTCAGCAAAAGTAGCAGCGGCATCCTGCCGCTTCGGCAATGAAGCAAGCGGCTGGAAGCAGGCTTCTACACTCGAAAACCCGCATAAGTTAGTATAATTCTGGTCGGACCGCTGAGGCGTCCGGCGGCCGCGGAGGGTGGCGCGGAACAAGGCCAGGGAGCGAGGCCTCGCCTGGCGGTTGCCGCCGCTTCGCGCGTTCGGGCGTTCTCGCGGGCACTGCTGCGCCGCCGCCGCCTTTAGGCTTGTCAAGGCTCGGGCGCTGCGGCATTCGAAGCAGTTCATTTGAACCGAGTTATGGAAGAAACACTGATTATTTTGAAGCCCGACTGCGTGGAGAAACGTATTTGCGGTGAGGTTATTTCACGCTTCGAGGCGGCCGGCCTCGAGATCGTCGCCGCCAAGGTCATGCAACTGGACGCGGCGATCCTGCGCGAGCACTACGCCCACGTGGCGGACAAGCCCTTCTTTCCGGAGATCGAGGCCTTCATGAGCAGCCGTCCGGTCATCGCATTGATCCTGCGCGGCGACTCGGCCATCAGCCGGGTGCGCGACCTGCTGGGCCCGACGAACTCCAAGGAAGCGCCGGCCGGCACGATCCGCGGCGATCTCGGGGCGGATATGATGCGCAACGTGGTTCACGCCTCCGACGGTCCGGGAACGGCGGCGGAGGAAAAGAAGCGGTTCTTCCCCGAGCTTTGATTTGTGAAGGTTAAAACCGGACTCGGCCTGGACAGCCATCGCTTTGTCGAGGACGGCGACCCCAAGCCGTTGGTGCTCGGGGGTCTGGTTTTCGACGACGCCCCGGGACTTTCCGGCAACAGCGATGCGGATGTCATCCTGCATGCGCTCACCGATGCGATCAGTGGGATTACCGGCCGCACGGTGATCGGCGCGGTCGCCGATCGCATGTGCCGGGAGGGTATCCGCGACAGCAAGGCCTATCTCGAAGTGGCCTTGGACGACTTGGGAGACTGGCGGATCAGCCACGTCTCGATCGCGCTCGAGTGCCTGCGCCCGAAGATCGATCCGAAGGTTCCGGCGCTGCGCGGGTCGATCGCCGGCCTGCTCGGCCTGACGGTCGGCGATGTCTGCATTACCGCCACGACCGGCGAGGGCCTGAACGCGGTCGGCCGCGGAGAGGGCATCCGTGCCACGGTGATTGTCACGGCTACGGCGGGGAGCTGAGGGCAGACAGGAATGTCTGCCTCACGTTGATTCCTGTTCTGGCGCTTAGTGCTCCAGGATCTCGACTTCGTAGCCGTCGGGGTCGGTGATGAAGGCCATCTTTTTGCCGTCGGCGAACTTCTCGCGCCAGTTTTCGGGCCAGAGATCGAGCCTCAGGTCGAGCTTTTCGAGCATTTCGCAGTAGGCGACGATGTCGTCGACCCGGATGCAGGTGTGGACGAGGTCTTCCGGGAAATCGACCTTGTAGTCGTCCGAGTAGGTCAGCTCCAGCTTATGGCTGCTGCCGGGAATCTGCAGGTGCGCCAGTTGGTTGCCGGAGGGGGATTTGTCGGTGCGTTTGAGCACTTCGAAGCCGCAGGTCTGGCAGTACCAGTCGATGGACTTTTCAAGGTCGGATACGCGGATGCGGGTGTGGTCGAAGGTGACGGACATGGGAGCGGTGTGTTGTGGGTTGTATGTGGTGGTTTGAGCGTCGGGAGGCGAGCGTTACTTCGTCGCCCACAAATCGCCTACCATAAAAGCCATTGCGCGATCTTCAACTCCCAAGGTCCAAGGCTCAACACCCAACGCTCAAGCATCGACCCCTACAAACTCCGGACGACGGCCTTGGCCACCCCTTGCACGCTCAGCTCGGTGACCGGATAGAGCTCGGGGTAAAACTTGTTTTCGGCCTTCAGGTAGGGGGGCTCGCCGGGCTTCTTGATGTAGCGCTTGAGGGTGGTCTCGCCGTCGATCAGGGCGGCCACGATGTCCCCGTCCCGCGGCTCGCGGGGCTCGACGATGACCATGTCGCCCTCGTAGATCTCCACGTCCACCATGCTCTCGCCGCGGACTTGGAGGGCGAAGCTGTTGCGGCGGTTGGAGTAGCCGGCGCTGCGGACATCCACTTGGAGGCGGCCGATCTCGCCGGCCGGTTCGACGCGGTCCGGGTAGCCGGCGGCGATGTCGCCGTAAATCGGGATGTCGACGACCTCGACCGCATCCTCCGGCAGGCCGGGTCCCTCGTCCTCTTCGCGGCCGAGAATCCGGAAGGTGCGGGCCTGACCGGCGATGCGCTCGATCGCCCCCTTTCTCTCGAGGGCGCGGAGGTGGCCCATGACCGCGTTGGTGCTCTTGAAGCCGAACTTTTCCTGGATCTCCCGGATGCTCGGCCAGAAGCCCTTGCTCCACTCGTGGTGCCCGATGAAGTTGAGGATTTCCTCTTGGCGCTTGGTAAGTGTTTTCATGGTGAGCGTCTGTTTAGGTGAACGTGAGTCCATTGTCAAGCGCGATTGTTCGCAAAACGGATTTGCTACCGGGTCGGTGGGTGGGTTTGGTCGGTGCCCGTGAGAATGCTCGATAGAGGACGGGGGCGACTGATGCGCTGCGGTGCCGCCGCCGCGATGGCGGGGGGTTCCTTGTGGGGCCTGGCGGGTTGCGGTGCGCCGCCGACGGTGGAGCGGGGCGGATATCCCTTGCCGGAGGACGTCCTCGTCTCCGATTGCGAGCCGGGCGAGTATGGCGGCATCCTGGTGCTGAACGAGACCTCGCAGCCGACCACTTTCAACCCGCAGGTGCCGAACAACCTCACGACCAACCTGATTCTCTCGCGCCTGCTGAGCGCTCTGGTGGACTACGACCCGAGGACGGAGGAGTTCGTGCCGGCGCTGGCCAAGTCCTGGGAGGTGAGCGAGGACAGGAAGACCTACACCTTCCACTTGCGGAAGGGCGTCCGCTGGAGCGACGGGCAGCCCTTTACGGCGGACGACGTGATTTTCACCTTCGACGCGATCCTGACCGACGTGGTGGATCCGGAGACCGGCAGGGCCCGCCCCAAATACCCCTCCCGCTACTACGAGCAGTACATCATCAACGGGGAAAAACTTCGCTACGAAAAGCTGGACGAGTACACCGTGCGCTTCCACCTGCCCACGGTCTACGCCCCCTTCATCTACGATATCGGCCAACCGATCCTGCCGAAGCACAAGCTGCACGATGCCTTCCGCGACGGCAGCTTCACCAAGCGGTGGTCCACCCAGACGGCCATCGAGACTCCGGAGGAGATCGTCGGCACGGGGCCCTTCACGGTTTTTTCCTACCGTCCGGGCGAGCGGCTGGTCCTGCGCCCGAACCCGCATTTCTGGAAAGCGGACCGCGCGGGCAAGCGGCTCCCTTACCTCGACTACCTGATCCTCAAGTTCGTCAGCGAGGCGAACACCGCGATCGCCCACTTCGCGACCGGCAAGAGCGACGCTTCCGGAATCGGCCCGGAGGACCTGATCTGGGTGCGCAAGGCGGCCGAGACCTACGACTTCAGGATCTACGAGCGCGGCCCCTCGACCAGCGTGAACTTTTTCTGGTTCAACCAGCACCGCGGGAGCAACGAAAAGGGCGAGCCCTACGTGCCGGCCCACAAGCTGCGCTGGTTCACCGACAAGCGCTTCCGGCAGGCCGTCCAGTATGGCACCGACCGGCAGGGCATGATCGACGCGCTTCTCTTCGGCAAGGGCGAACCGCTCACCTCGATCATCCCTCCGGCCCAGGGCAAGTGGCACAATCCGAATCTGCCGCGCTACGACTACGACCCGGAAAAGGCCCGCCGGCTCCTGCGCGAGGCCGGCTTCAGCTGGCGGCCCGACGGGCGGTTGGTCGACGCCGAGGGCGTGCCGGTCGAGTTCAACCTCCTGCTGGTCGAGAGCGCGACCTACGACAAGATCGGTCTGACCTTCGTCGAGGGTATGAAGGACCTCGGGATCGAAGTGAAAATGGAGCGGGCGGACTTCGCCACGCTCCTGCGCCGCACCGACGACACCTTCAACTACGACATCACCATGCTGGGCTGGGGCTCCAGCAGCGCGGCCTACGATCCCTCGGGCAGCAAGGCCCTCTTCCTCAGCAGCGGCGTCTACCACCAGTGGTATCCCGAGCAGCCGGAGCCCGCGACGGAGTGGGAGGCCCGCATCGACGAGTTGATCGGCCTGCAGGAGCGCACGCTCGACGTCGACCGGCGGGTCGCCTACATGCACGAGGTCCAGGCGATCCTCGCCGAGCAGCTTCCCTTGCTCTACGGATTCACCCCCTACGGCTACGTGGGCGTGAAAAACAAATGGCGCAACGTCTACGTCCCGAGCGCCGGCACCGCCCTCTGGAACATCGAGGAGATCTGGACCCCCGACCCGGAGGCGATCGCCCCGTGAAAAAAGCCCGCGCCCACTCGATCCGCCCGCGTTTCCGCCGCCCCTTCAGCAAGCCCGCCCTATTGTTGATCTGCCAGCTCTAAGCCCGCTTTATCTGCCGCTTCAATCCCGCCACCCGGAATGTCCGCCTTCATCTTCCGCCGCCTGCTCTCGCTGATTCCGCTCCTCCTCGGGGTGAGTCTTCTGGTCTCGCTGCTGATGTACCTCTCGCCGGGCGACTTCCTCACCCAGGCGCGGGCGGCCAAGGACATCTCCCCGGAAATCATCGAGCAGCAGGAGCGTCAGCTCGGCTTGGTCGACGAGGACGGCGAGCCGACCCCTTGGTTCGTCCGCTACGGCCACTGGCTGGCCAATGTCTCGCCGCTCAAATACGGCCCCTGGATCGGCCAGGACGACCGGGGGCTCCACTTCGGCTGGCCCTACTTCGGCGAGTCCTGGACCTACAAGGTGGAGGTCCTGACTCTCTTGAAGCAGCGGGTGCCGGCCACCTTCCTGCTTTCGCTCAGCTCCGTTTTGTTCGCCTGGTGCCTGGCCATCCCGCTGGGGGTGCTGGCGGCGGTCTACAAGGATTCGATCTTCGATCGGCTCTCGGCCCTCCTGGCCTACGCGGCGCTCTCCATCCCGGAGTTCTTCCTCGCCATCCTGGCGGTCTATTTCGCGGCCGTGACCGGCATCTTCCCGGAGGGCGGGCGCTCCTCGGTGGGGAGCGAGTTCTACCCCTTCGGCCTGCGCTTGCTCGACTACGGCTACCACCTGATCCTGCCCACCATCGTTCTCGGGATCGGCAGCGTGGCCGGGATGATGCGGATCATGCGGGCGAACTTCATCGACTACATGCAGGCCGAGTTCGCCACCACCGCCCGGGCCAAGGGCCTGCGCGAGCGGGTGGTCATGTTCAAACACGTCCTGCGCAACGCCATCAACCCGCTCATCACCTCCTTCGGCTACTCCTTCGCCAGCCTGCTCTCGGGCGCGCTGCTGGTGGAGAACGTGATGAACTACCCCGGGCTGGGGCAGCTGATCTACGACGCCCTTCTGCGGGAGGACCAGTACGTCGTCATGGCGGGCGTGGTCGTCGGCGTGGTCATGTTGGTCCTGGGCAATCTGCTCGCCGACATCCTTCTCGCTTGGAGCGATCCCCGCATCCGCGTGGAGAGCGGCAGCCAAGTCGGCCGCAACCGGCGCGGGGGGGCGGGCTGGTTCTGGCTGGCGGTGCTCGGCATCCTCGGCCTCGAGATCGCCCTCGAGCTCTTCGCGCCCGGGCTGCTCGGCCTGATCTGGGTCGGCCTGAAGTACCTCGGTCTCGCGCTCGCCGCGCTGCTCGCGGTCGGCTGCGTCGGGCTGGTCGGCTACGTGGTCTTCAACCTCTTCAAGAACCTGATCGGCGCGGTGCTCCGCCGACCGCTCGGGCTCTCCTCCGTGTTGGTGCTCCTGCTGCTGTATTTCGGCGCCTTCTTCGCGCCCTTCCTCTCGCCCTATCCGATCACCCTGCTGAACACCGCGAAGTCCTACCACCCGCCGACCGGTTTCACCTGGGAGGAGGGCGGACTCCACGCCAAGCTCTACGAGAAGGAGAGCGTCGGGTCCCCGGTTTACGAATTCAGCGGCCGGACCGCGCCGCTGCGCTTCTTCGCCAAGGGCGAGCCCTACAAGCTCTTCGGCTTCATCCCAATGGAGCGGCGGCTCTTCCAGCTCGAAAGCGAGGACCCCACGGCGCGGGTCTACCTGCTCGGCTCGGACGACCTCGGGCGCGATATCTTCAGCCGCCTCCTCCACGGGGCCCGGATCTCGCTCTCGATCGGCTTCATCGGCATCTCCATCACCATGATCCTCGGCTTCGTGGTCGGCTCGCTGGCCGGCTACTACGGGGGCACGGTCGACTTCATCTCCATGCGCCTGGTCGAGCTCCTGATGTCCATTCCGGGCCTCTACCTCTTGCTCGCCCTCCGCTCCGCCCTGATCAGTCCGGACATGTCCCCGGCCCAGGTCTACACCATTATCGTCATCATCCTCTCCATCGTGGGCTGGGCCGGCACCGCCCGGATCATCCGTGGCATGGCCCTGTCCATCCGCAACCGCTCCTTCGTGACCGCCGCCGAAAGCATGGGCCAGCCCGTGCCGAAAATCCTGATCAAGCACATCCTGCCCAACCTCGCGAGCTACCTGCTGGTCGCCGCCACCCTTTCCATCCCCGGCTATATCCTGGCCGAGGCCGCCCTCAGCTTCCTCGGTCTCGGCATCTCCGAGCCCTCCGTTTCCTGGGGCCTCATGCTCCGCCAGTCGCAGGGCAACATGATCGTCTTCTTCATGAACTTCTGGTGGATGCTTACCCCCGGCTTCGCCATCTTTGTCACCGTCATCGCCTTCAACGTCCTCGGCGACGTCCTCCGCGACATCGTCGACCCTAAGATGCAAACCCGCTGAGCCGCCCGTAGCCAAAGCGGTGAGGCCTTGGACCCGGCAGCGGAGAGACGGGATTTGGAACTGCAAGATAAGGCAAATAGACGTTGATTTCGAGGGATGGGGAAAAGGAAGCGGCTTATGGAACGGATACTTTTCCGACGGTTTTCGCGAATGGGACCGCTCCTGCTTGCCGCTCGGCGGTAGAGGGGAGTGGAAAAAGGGGGGTCCTTGCTTCCGGCACCAAAAACTCGGAATGAGGGGGCGGGGGGCGGATTGCAGGCGAGCCTGGCCGGTTCGTTCCGGTCGGAGGCACCGGCTCTCGCCGGCACCCTACGAAAAGCCGCAGAACGACGGCGACAGCCCTTGTCCCCGCTCCGAGGCGACGGTGGCGGAAAAGTCGTAGAACGACGGCGACAGCCGTTGTCCCCTGGCCCAAAGCGGCGGTGGCTCCTCCGCGTCTTCGGTATAGTCGGCGGTTCCCCGCCTCGAAGGGGCGCTTTCCTCACGAGATTCGAGCCGGATTCCGACCTTTGTATCAAGAAAACCGGAGGCCGAAATTTCCGAGAAAAGCCATTATTCAGGTGCATTTGTCACGGTTCCCGTTTTCTATCGAATGATTCCAAAACGCATGTCCGATTTACTTCAGGTCAAGGGTCTCCGCATCGCCTTCCACTCCCGTGGGCAGGCGAACGAGGTGGTCAAGGGCATCGACTTCGCGGTGCGGGCGGGGGGCGAGACCTTGGCCATTCTGGGCGAGAGCGGCAGCGGCAAGAGCGTGAGCTGCATGGCGCTGACCCGTCTGCTGCCGAAACCCCCGACCTGCACGATCGAGGGCGAGCTTCGCTTCGACGGGAAGGACGTGTTGGCGATGGACCGGAAGGCGATCCGCGGTCTGCGGGGCAAGGGGATCGCCTACGTCTTTCAGGAGGCCTCGGCCTCCCTTAATCCGGTCTTTACGGTGGGCTACCAGATCGCGGAGGCGGTGCGGTTGCACCGTCCTGACATCAGCGATGTGCGCGGTCGGGTGATCGAGTTGCTCGGGCTGGTCGGCATCCGTGACGCCACCAAGCGCTTCAAGGCCTACCCGCACGAGATGAGCGGTGGGATGCAGCAGCGAGTGATGATCGCGATGGCTCTGGCCTGCGAGCCGAAGTTGCTGGTGGCGGACGAGCCGACCACCGCACTGGACGTGACCATCCAGGCGCAGATCATCGACCTGCTCCGCGAGTTGCGGGACAAGCTGGGGATGAGCATTATCCTGATCACCCACAACTTCGGGATCGTCAAAGGTTTCGCCGATCGCGTGTTGGTGATGTACCGGGGGGAGATCGTCGAGGAGGGGGCGGTCGACTCGGTCCTGAGCCAGCCTCAGCATCCCTATACCAAGGCGCTGATCGCCTGTATTCCCAAGCTCGGGGTGAAGCAGCGGCGGCTGACCACGATCGCGAAGGAGATGGCGGCGGTCGAAGCTTGATCCGTCGCCCCGTTTTGGCCGCATTCCTGTTAAGGAAAATCTCCGGTGGTTTTGTGCCGCGCGAATTCGGAGCGGCCGAAGGCGGGCGGAGCGGAAGCGGAAGCCGAAGAGGGCCTCCGATGCAAAGCCGCCTTCGGGATTGAAAGGGTGCTTGGGTCGCGCCAAGTTCACCTCATGTTGATCGAATCCAGGGAACTGCCGCCGATAGGAACCAACGCTTTCGTTCTGATCGAGCCGGAGCGTAAAGAGTGCGTGGTGATCGACGCGCCGCAGGAGTCCTACCAATGGGCCTCGGACGTGGCGGAGCGGCACGGGGCCAAGATCGTGGCGATGATTCTGACCCACGGGCACTGGGACCATATCTTGGACGGCTTTCTTTTTTCCGAGGCGGGCGTCCCGACCTACGGTCACCGGGACGACCGGGTGATGTTCGAAAGCCCCGACATTATGGCGGGCTTCGCCATGCCCGGGCAAAAGATGCCCCCGGTGCCCATCGATCATTGGGTCGAAGGCGGGCAGACGCTTTCCCTGCTCGGAACCAAGCTGGAGATCCGGCATGTTCCCGGACACTGTCCGGGTAATATTCTCGTCTATCTGGCGTCGGAAAAGGCCGCCTTCGTGGGCGACGCGATCTTCGCCGGCAGCGTGGGGCGCTACGACCTGCCGGGGGGCGATTTCGCCACCCTCGACAACTCGATTCGAAGCCGGATCTACACCCTGCCGGGGGACACCACTCTCTATCCCGGTCACGGTCCGGAGACCACGGTGGCGGCGGAAATGGCCGGCAACCCTTACGTCCGCGGATGAGCGAGGCGGACCCAGCGCACGAGCCTTTCATGCGCCGGGCGATCGAACTCGCCCGGAAGGCTTGGGGCGAGACGCACCCGAACCCGATGGTCGGGGCGCTGATCGTCGAGGGCGGTCGGGTCGTCGCCGAGGGCTGGCACCGCGCCGCCGGCCGACCCCACGCCGAGGTGGAAGCGCTGCGCGCGCTGGGCCGCGCGCCCTCCGCCGAGGCGACGCTTTACGTGACCCTCGAACCCTGCTCGACCTGTGGCCGCACCGGGGCTTGTACGGACGCGATCCTCGAATCCGGCATCCGACGGGTGGTGGTCGGCGCGAGCGACCCCAATCCCGCGCACGCCGGCCGCGGCTTGGAGATTTTGCGGGAGGGAGGGCTCGACCTGTGTGCGGGCGTTTTGGCGGAGGAATGCGCGGACCTGAACCTGATCTTCAACCACTGGATCACGCGCGGCGAACCGCTCTTCGCCTTCAAGATCGCAACCACCCTGGACGGCAAATTCGCCGCCGCTTCCGGGCATTCGCGCTGGGTCACCGGCGAAGCCGCGCGCGCGGACGTGATGCGCTGGCGCCGTTATTTCCCGGCCATCGCGGTTTCCGGCCGGACCGTTCTGGCGGACAATCCCGCCCTGACCAGCCGCGCCGACCGGGCGCCCTGGTGCCCCCGCCGCTTCGTGCTCGACCGCGAGCTCAAGACTCTGGAGCGTCCGACGGAGCTGCAGGTCTATACCGATCCCTTCCGGGAGCGCACCACCGTCGTGCATGCGGCGGAGGCCCCGGCGGATCGGCTGGCCGCACTCGCGGACTCGGGTCTCGCGAGCTGGGTCCTGCCCGCCGGCCCGGGCGGGATCGACCTGGCCGCCTTCCGCCGCCGCTGCGCGGAGGAGGCAATCTGCGGCGTTTACTTCGAGCCCGGCCCGAGGCTCGCCGGCGCCCTGATCGAAGGAGGACAGGCCGACTATGCCTTCGTTTACCAAGCCCCGAAATTCCTCGCCGATTCCGACGCCCGGGGGATCGGCCGTCCCCGCGCCAGCCGGCTGATGTCCGAGGCCTTCGCCTTGTCGGAACTGAGGCGGGAGGCCTTCGGCCCTGACCAGCTGACGCGCGGGTACTTGAAGTGACTGCCGGAGCCGACCGATGTTTGGGGAGAAGCGGTGGGCCTTGAGCGAAGGGCCGCAGCCGGTCGCTCGGCGAGCCGGGCGACTACAGGGCGGGATCGTGGCCGGGCGGAGAATTTTTGCCAGGTTGATGCAGGCTGCGACCTGCCTTTGGCCCCCGTCGACAGGGACGGGTAATTGATCCGGAGGTAACGATGCCCTTGGAACACGAAATAAGCCCGGAGCAAATCCTTGAATTGCCAGTCCCCTCCGCGTGGTCCAGCCTAACCCCCGTTTTCATAGACATGGAAAGGAATAAAAGATGACAAAGTATTTTGAATTTCCTTCGGGCCGCTGCCTTGGGCCTGGCAAAACGGCCGCTCTCTGCTTCGCGGCTTGCATTTTCTTCGCTGCATTTTCCATAGGGGCGGAGCATCCTCTGCGGACCTGGACCAACGCCGAGGGACGCAAGATCCAGGCCCGGCTTGTTTCGCTTGAGGGAGAGAGCGTGAAGCTCGACATGGCGGGGCGTGTTTACACCGTGCCGATCGGTTCGCTTAGCCAAGCCGACCAAGATCACCTGAAGGAAATCGTCCGAAAGATCGAAGCGCCGCATCAGGATGCGCGGAAGGGAAGTTTTTCGATGGCTCTGACCCACCGGATGTTTTCCGATCCCGATGATTTTTACGATACGGATATAGGGAAGCCGACGCGCAAGGCCATCAAACAGCGCGATGAGGACCCGATCGCGCCGATTCGCTACGACTCCGCCAAAGAATCGGCCCGGGTCTACGTGCCTGCCCATTACGACGGATCTCCGGCATTTGGCGTTTATATCCACATCAGCCCGGGCGATGAGCCCAACATGCCGCAAGGCTACACACAAGTCATGGACCGGCATGATCTCATCATGGCCTCACCTGCCAAGGGCGGAAACAAGCAGCTCGTCATTCGTCGTATTTCTCTCGCGCTCGACACCCTGGCTACCTTGAAGGCCGACTATGCCATCGATTTGGACAGGGTTTATATCGGCGGGCTCAGCGGCGGGGGAATTACCGCAATGCAGGCCCAGCTCTTGCACCCGGAAATCTGGTGCGGAGCCTTGAGCCACGCACGCGGTATGGTGATGGGGAAGTTCGACGAAGAATATTATTCCGAAACCAAGACCTTTGACAAAAACGATTTTCGAAAAGCTTCCCGAGTGGACGTCCGCTACGCCGTCCTATCCGGTCCGGATGACTGGAATTACGATCATTGCGTGAGTAGTTCGAAGGCTTGGGAAGATGACGGGTTTGACATCCGTTTTTTCGATATCGCATCCATGGGCCACGAGAACGCGCCACCCGGGGCCTTCGAAGAGGCACTGGTCTGGGTCGCTGAGTCGAAAAGAAAGCGGTGAACCGCAGGACTGGCGGCATCTGCGAATGCAATGCGCCCGTGGAGCGCGTCGGAATCGGTCGGGCAGGGTCGAAAGCAATGCTGCGAATGGCTGGCCAGCCATCCCAGCCTTCGTTGGGATCGAAAGTGTGGGTCGAAGGAGGTCGGTGTCTTTGGCCTGAAGCGGGCGAAATCCGGCACCCGACGCCGGTCGTGCGGCAAGGCGGGCGACTCCAGGGGCTTTTTCTTCGGCGAATTTCTTGCTGGTCTCGTTAGGGATGTAAATTACAGTCGGCCTCGATTCGCAAAGCATGAAGCCCCACGTTCCCATCCCTGAGAAACTTGAACTGGTCGAGGACCGGGGCGAGCTGGTCATCCGGCGGACCTGGTTCGGGCATCACGTCTGGTTCCTGATCTTTTTCGCGCTGATCTGGAACGGCTTCCTCGTCGGCTGGTATGCGCTGGCCTTCGGCCAAGCCGAGGCGCCGCTGATCATGAAGCTTTTTCCGATCGGGCATGTAGCCGTCGGACTCGGGCTGATTTATTTCATCATCGCGACCTTTCTGAACCGCTCGGACATCCGGATTTCGCCGCTCGCGGTGGAAGTGCGGCACGGGCCGATGAAGTGGCCGGGCAACAAGAAGGTGGCGGTCGACGCTATCAAGCAGCTCTACGTGGAGGAGCACGTCACCAACACCAAGAACGGGCAGTCGGTGAGCTACCGCGTCAATGTGCTGACCCAGGCCAGCCGGCGGATCAAGTTGGTCACGGGCCTGAAGGACCGCGCCCAAGCGCTCTTCATTGAAAAGAAGATCGAGGAAGTCCTCGCCCTGCCCGACGAGGCGGTGGCGGGGGAGCTTTGAGGGTTGGGCGTTGGGCGTTGATTGTTGGGCGTTGATTGTTGGGCGTTGATTTTTGAGCGTTGATGCCGCTCCGCGGCATCCCTGGGAGCGCGGCCGCCGCCGGGCAGACAGGAATGTCTGCCTCACGTTGCTTAGCTTTCTTTGAACTGGGCGACGAGGCCGGTCACGGTGGCCTTGGCGTCGCCGTAGAGCATGCGGGTGTTGGGGGCGGTGAAGAGCTGGTTCTCCAGGCCGGAGAAGCCGGCGCCCTTGCCGCGCTTGAGGCAGAAGGTGGTCCGGGCGCGGTGGGCCTGGATGATGGGCATGCCGTAGATCGGGCTGGAGGGGTCGTCGGCGGCGGCCGGGTTGACCACGTCGTTCGCGCCGATCACGATGGCCACGTCGACCGTTTCCATGGTCGGGTTGACGTCGTCCGTCTCGACCAGTTGCTCGTAGGGCACGTCGGCCTCCGCCAGGAGCACGTTCATGTGCCCCGGCATCCGACCGGCGACGGGGTGGATGGCGTAGCGCACCTCGCAATCGTTGGCCTCGAGGAGTTCGCCGAGCTCCTTGACCGCGTGCTGGGCCTGGGCCACGGCCATCCCGTAACCGGGGATGACGACCACGCTCTTGGCCGCTTCCAAGAGGTAGTAGGCGTCGTCGACCGAGATCGGCTTGAGCTCGCCCGTGCTGCTTCCCCCCGAGGCTTGGACGCTTGCGCCGAAGCCGGAGAAGAGCACGTTGCGGAGAGTGCGGTTCATTGCCTTGCACATGATCACGGTAAGGATCAGCCCGGACGCTCCGACCAGGCAGCCTGCGACGATCAGCACGTTGTTCTGGATGACGAAGCCCGCGGCCGAGGCGGCGAGTCCCGAGCAGGAGTTGAGCAGCGAGATGACCACCGGCATGTCGCCGCCGCCGATCGGCATGACCGCGAAGATGCCGAGCAAGAGGGAAAGGACGATCACGGCCGCAAGCAGGGGATAGGCGGCGGGACCGTCGGGCGCGAGGGCGAAGGCGAGGCCGCAGCCGAGGATGCCGAGGGCGAGGAGCGCGTTGAGGGCCTTTTGCCCGGCGAAGGTCTTGGCGCTGCCGCCGAGCTTGCCGGAGAGCTTGCCCCAGGCGTAGATCGAGCCGGTGAAAGTGATGCCGCCGATGAGGATGGCGAGGACGGTGACGGAGGCGGTGAAGTGGGAGACCGGCAGTGTGAGCACGATTTCGGAGATCCGTTCGAGCGGCACCGTCGCCTGGTCCGCGATTTCGTCGAGGCGAAGGCGCGCGGCGGCGTTGACGGCGAAGGCCTTCTGGTACTCCGCCCAGCCCACGAGGAGCGAAGCGAGGCCGCCGAAGCCGTTGAAGAGAGCCACGAGTTCGGGCATTCCGGTCATCCGCACGCGTTTCGCCGCGACGAAGCCGACGACCGACCCGAGCGCCAGACCGGCCAGCACCAAGCGGTAGTCGAGCCCCTTGGCGAGCAGCGTGACGACCACCGCCAGCAGCATGCCGACGGCCGAAAGCCGGTTGCCGCGACGGGCGGTCTCGGCACGGCCGAGCATTTTGATGCCGAACACGAAAAGGATCGCGGCGACGATGTAGGCGAGGTTGACGAGGTTTTCCATTTGGAGATACGGGATACGGGGGACGGGATGCGGGGGACGGGATGCGGGATACGGGGGACGGGATGCGGGGGACGGGATGCGGGATACGGGGGACGGGGCGTTTGCCTTTGGCTTTAGGCTCGGATCACGAATCCCGGATCTCGAATCCCGGATCTCGTATCTCGAACCCGCCGTGCGCTAACGCTTCTTCTTGAACATGGCCAACATCCGGTCGGTCACGAGGTAGCCGCCGACGACGTTGATGGTGGCGAGGACGATGGCGGCGAAGCCGAGCCAGAGGCTGAGGGGGTCGGAGCTCAGGTTGACGGCGAGGATGGCGCCCACGACGGTGATGCCGGAGATCGCGTTGGAGCCGGACATCAGCGGCGTGTGTAGCTGCGAGGGGACCTTGGAGATGAGCTCGAAGCCGAGGAAGGCGGCGAGCACGAAGATGAAGAGGAGGAGGATTAGGGTCATGAGATACGGGATACGGGATACGGAAGGGACTGTTGCGGGGCTTCGGGAGTGAAGGGTAGAAGGTTTTAAACCCGAAAGCTGAGACCTGAGTTTATAAGAGTGTGCGAAAGTCTTTGCAGGAGCGGCAACCAACCCGCTCCGGCGGCGGCGGCCGGACAGGAGTGGAGTAAGAAGTGAAACTACTTTCGCACATTTCAGTTACTTGGCTGGCGGAATTTTTCGTGGACGATTCGGCCGTTTCGGGTGATCAGGCAGCCCTTGAGGATTTCGTCGTCCTCTCTGAAATCGAAGGTCTTGGTCTCGCGGTTCCAGAAGTGCTCGATCAGGTTGTAGAAGTTTGCGGCAAGCATCAGGGTGGCGTCCTTCGGGTAATAGCCTTCGAGGTTTTCCGGGCCGATTAGGCGGACGCCGTTGTCGGTGACAACTTCCTCGCCCAGCTTCGAGCCTTCGACATTGCCCCCGGACTCGACCGCGAGATCGACGACCAGGCTGCCGGGCTGCATCTGGAGGAGCACCTCGCGGTTCAGGATCTGCGGCGCCTTGCGTCCGAAAAGCTTGGCGGTGGTGACGACCACGTCGGCCCGGGCGCAGGCCTTGGCCATTTCGAGGCGTTGCTTCTCGAGCTGCTCGGGTGTCAATTCCTTCGCGTAGCCCTGATCCGTCTGGCCGGTGTCGCCGAGGTCGACTTTGACGAACTTCGCGCCGAGCGACTTGACCTGTTCCTCCACTACCGGACGGGTGTCGAAGGCCTCGACGCGGGCACCCAAGCGCTTCGCGGTGGCGATCGCCTGCAGGCCCGCCACGCCGACGCCGATGATGAAAAAGCGGGCGGGCGAAATCGTGCCCGAGGGGGTCATCATCATGGGCAGGATCTTGCGCATCCGGTCGGCGGCCATCATGACGGCCGCGTAGCCCGCGAGATTGGCCTGCGAGGAGAGGGCGTCCATCTTCTGCGCAAGCGTCGTGCGCGGGATCATCTCCATGCTGATGGCGGCGATTTCGCGCTTCGCGAGTCCGGCGATCAGGTCCTTTTCGTTGAAAGGATCGAGAAAGCTGAGGTGGAGGCTGCCCGGGCGCAGCTGCTCGAGCTCCGCGCTTTCCGGCTTGCGGACCCGCGCGACGATGTCGGCCCGCCCGTAGCCGTCGGCCGCGTCCGAAACGATTTCGGCCCCCGCCTTTTCGTACTCCGGATCCTCGTAGTCGGACTTCCGGCCGGCGCCGGCTTGGACCAGCACCTCGAGGCCGAGTTCTTTCAGTTTTCCGACCGAAGCGGGTGAAACGGCGGCGCGGGTTTCGGCGGGATGGCTTTCGCAGGGGGTGAAGAAGCAGGTCATGAGTCGATTTTTCCTTTAGGAAAACTTATAGTATATCTCAATAAGATAAGGAAGATTTATTCGGATCAAGTCTGATTTTGCGGAAATCGAGCTTCGAGTCGATGCTAAGGTGGCCTGCGCCCTCGGGCGCGTTTTCCGGTGGAGCCGAGCAGGGCTGCGCGGGCAGGTCATCCTAGCGAAGCGCTCGACAAGCGAGCACGCCACGATGGGGGCATTCTCCGGCTTGAGCTGGAATTTTCCGAAACTTGGGCTCTCCTAGTTCCATGAAGTCATCCTTGCGTTCCGCAAGCCGGGCTCTCGCCGGCTTTCTTGCACTTTCCTTTCTCACGGCTTGTGGAGCCTCGGCCGAACGCGGCGGCGAGCCGGTCGACATCGAGGTGCCCGAGGGCATGTCGACCGCCGTCTTGGGAGCGGGCTGTTTCTGGTGCGTCGAGGTTTTTTACGAGCGCCTCGAGGGCGTGCGCGAGGTGGTCAGCGGCTACGCAGGCGGGAGCGAGCCCGATCCGAGTTACGAGGCGGTCGCTTCGGGGGCGACCAGCCATGCCGAGGTGGTGAAGGTGATCTACGATCCGGAGACCATTTCCTACCGCGAGCTGATCGACTTTTTCTGGAAGACCCACGACGCCAGCCGGAGCGACGGCGTCTGGCCCGATTTCGGTCCGCAGTACCGCAGCATTCTGCTTTACGCGACGGAGGAGGAGCGGGCGGCGATCGAAGCCAGCAGGAAGGCTTACGAGGCTCGCTCGGGGATCGAGGTGGCGACCGATATCCGTGAGCTGGATACCTTTTATCCGGCGGAGGAGTACCATCAGGACTTCGCCGAGAAGAATCCGGACCACCGCTACGTCCGCAAGGTCCTGAATCCCAAGTTGGAGAAGCTCGACTTCGAGCCTTGAGTCGAAGGGCGCGTGGAGGGAGAGCGAGCGGTGGACTCGGCCGGAGAACGGGTGGCGGCTCCGTATTGACTTGCGATCCGGGTCCGCCTTTTCTCGGCGCTCCGGATCTATCCGAGAGGCTACTCCCTGCCGCGCCCCTACCAAGACTCCCACATGAAGAAACTGCTTGCCGCCAACCGCAGCGAAATCGCGGTCCGTATCTTCCGCAGCGCCACCGAAATGGGCTGCCGCACCGTCGCCATCTACGCCAATGAGGACCGCTTCGGCGTCCACCGTTTCAAAGCGGACGAGTCCTACCTCGTCGGCCAGGGCAAGGGGCCGGTCGCCGCCTACCTCGACATTCCCGGGATCATCGACCTGGCGAAGGAAAAAGGGGTCGACCTGATCCATCCCGGCTACGGCTTCCTCTCGGAAAACGCGAGTTTCGCCGAGGCCTGCGAAGCGAACGGCATCAATTTCGTCGGCCCCTCGTCCGATCTGCTCCGCCGCATGGGCGACAAGATCGAGGCCCGCAAGATCGCCGAGCAGGCCGAGGTGCCGACCCTTCCCGGCACGCCCGATCCGGTGAGCGATCCGAAGGAAGCCGCCCGGATCGCCGGCAAGATCGGCTTCCCGCTCATCATCAAGGCGGCTTTCGGGGGCGGCGGCCGCGGGATGCGGGTGGTCCGCGATCCCAAGGAGCTTTTGCCCCTGCTGGAGGAAGCCCAGGGCGAGGCGGGCCGCGCCTTCGGTAATTCGGCGGTTTTCCTGGAGCGCTACATCGGCCGGGCCAAACACATCGAAGTCCAGATTCTCGGAGACAAACAGGGCAACGTGGTCCACCTGCACGAGCGCGACTGCTCGGTCCAGCGCCGCCACCAGAAGGTGATCGAGATCGCGCCCTCCATCGGCCTGCCGGAAGCGGTCCGGCGCGAGCTCTGCGAGGCGGCCGTCAAGATCGCCCGGGCGATCGGCTACTACAGCGCCGGCACGGTCGAGTTCCTCCTCGATCTGGACACCCACGAGTGGTTCTTCATCGAAATGAACCCGCGTATCCAAGTGGAGCATACGGTCACGGAGGTCATCACGGGCATCGATATCGTGCGCAGCCAGATCCTCGTCGCGGAGGGCCACGGCCTGCACGACGAGGAGATCGGCATCCCGCGGCAGGAGGACATCCCTCGCAACGGCGTGGCCATCCAGGCGCGCGTCACCACGGAGGACCCCGAGCGCAACTTCGCGCCGGACTACGGAAAGATCGTCAACTACCGCAGCGCGGCCGGCTTCGGCATCCGCTTGGACGGCGCGATGGGCGACACCGGCTCCGTCATCACGCCCTACTACGACTCGCTGCTGGTCAAGATTTCCGCCTCGGCCCGCACCTTTCCGCTGGCCATTCAGCGGATGGACCGCGCGCTCCGGGAGATGCGCATCCGGGGGGTAAAGACGAACATCCCTTTCCTCGAAAACGTCATCAACCACCCGGTCTTCCAGTCCGGCGAGGCGACCACCACGCTGATCGACACCACGCCCGGGCTGTTCAAGTTCAAGCGCCGCCGCAACCGCGCCACGAAGCTTCTCAAACTGCTCGGCGAAACCATCGTGAACGGCAACGAGCAGGTCAAAGGACGCCCCGTGCCGGTCATGGACCTCCCGCTGATCAAGCCGGAGTACGACCCGAAGGCGCCTAAGCCGGCCGGCACCAAGAACTACCTCGACGAGCACGGCCCGGAAAAGTTCGCCGAGTGGACCCGTAAGCAGAAGCGCCTGCTGGTCACCGACACGACCATGCGCGACGCCCACCAGTCGCTCTTGGCCGCGCGCGTGCGCAGCTACGACCAGCTCGAAGTGGCCGACGCCCTTGCGCAGCACGGCCACCGGCTCTACAGCCTCGAGTGCTGGGGCGGGGCGACCTTCGATACCACCATGCGCTTCCTCCGGGAGAACCCCTTCAAGCGCCTCCGCCGTCTCCGCGAAAAGATCCCCAACATCTGCTTCCAAATGCTGCTCCGCGGGGCCAACGGGGTGGGCTACTCGAACTACCCGGACAATGTCATCCGCGGCTTTATCAAGCACTCCGCCGAGAGCGGGATGGATATCTTCCGGGTCTTCGACTCGCTCAACTACCTGCCGAACCTCAAGGTCGCGATGGAGTCCATCCGCAAGGATACCCGCTCCGTCTGCGAGGCGACCATCTGCTACACCGGCGACATCCTCGACCCGAAGCGCGACAAGTACACCCTCCAGTACTACGTCGATCTCGCCAAGGAGCTCGAGCAAATGGGCGCGCACATCCTCGCGCTCAAGGACATGTCCGGCCTCTGCCACCCGCACGCCGCCTACAAGCTGATCAAGACCCTGCGCTCGGAGATCGGGATTCCGGTGCACTTCCATACCCACGACTCCAGCGGCATCGGGGGCGCTTCCGTGATCAAGGCGGCCGAGGCCGGGGCCGACGTGGTCGACCTCGCGATCGCCTCGATGTCGGGCCTCACCTCGCAGCCCAACCTGAATTCGATCGTCAACGCGCTCCGAGCCGATCCGCGCGATACCGGGCTCGACCAAGCCTTCCTCGACAAGCTCTCGATCTACTGGGAGGCGGTCCGCCAGTTCTACGGGCCCTTCGATACCGCGCCCAAGTTCGGCAGCGCCGAGGTCTACCGCCACGAAATGCCCGGCGGCCAGTACACCAACCTTCGCGAGCAGGCCCGCGCGCTCGGGCTCGGCAGCCGTTGGCCGGAGGTCGTCCGCTACTACCACGAGGTCAATTTCTTGCTCGGCGATATCGTCAAGGTCACGCCCAGTTCCAAAGTGGTCGGCGACCTTGCCATGTTCCTCCTGTCCAAGGGCGTCGAGCCGAAGGATATGGTCAATTTGGACCCCGGCACCTCCTTCCCCGAGTCCGTCGTCGACATGCTCTCGGGCGGCCTCGGCCAGCCCAAGGGCGGTTGGCCGAAGGACGTCCGGAAGGTCGTCCTGGGCGAGCGCAAGGCCCGCACCGGCCGCCCCGGCGCCCGCGCGCCGAAGGTCGACCTCGAGGCCGTCCGCGCGGAGTTGGCCCAAAAGCTGCCCCACGGCGAAGCGGACGACGACGACCTCTACAGCTACCTCATGTACCCGCAGGTCTTCGAGCAGCTCGTCGCCTTCGTCAAGGAATACGGCCATGCCCGCGTCCTGCCGACGCCGGCCTTTTTCTACGGGCTGAAAACCGGGGAGGAGATTTCCGTCGAGATCGAGGAGGGCAAGACCCTCATCGTCAAACTCATCTATGTGAGCGAGCCGAACGAGGAGGGCGACCGAACCCTGACCTTCGAGCTCAACGGGCGCGCCCGGGAGTGCGTGGTCGCGGACCGCTCGGTCAAGAAGGAGGGCCGGCGCCGCGTGAAGGCCGACTCGGCCGACAAGAAGCAGGTCGGCGCGCCCATTCCGGGCATGGTCGGCAGCGTGAGCGCTTCGGTCGGGCAAAAGGTCAAGAAGGGCGAGAAACTCGTCATCCTCGAGGCCATGAAGATGCAGACCACCGTCTACGCCCTCGCCGACGGCGTCGTCGACCGGGTCGAGGTCCGCGTGGGCGACCAGGTCGAGAGCAAGGACCTGTTGGTGGCCCTGCGCTGAGGCGCCTCGCTGAGGCGCCGCTTCAGGTCCTCGCCAGCAGTTCGTCGATCCGTCCCAGCAATCCTTTTCGCGAAAAAGGCTTGCTCAGGGTGATCACCCGCTCGCCCTCGACCGGGGGCCTCGCCTCGTCGGCCGGCTCCAGGGCGGAGGAGAGAAAGGCGACGGGCAGGCGCGCCGTCTCCGGGGCGTCCCTCAAGCGCGCGAAGACCTCGAGGCCGTCGAGTCCGGGCATGACGATGTCCAGTAAAGCGACGTCGGGCTTCGCATCGCGGATGTAATTGAAAAAGGACTCCGCCTCGGTGAAGCCGAAGAAGCGCGCGCCGGAGCCTTGGAAGGCCCGCTGCAGCAGGCGAATCGCCTCCGGGCTGTCGTCGAGTGCGACGATCTCGGCCTCGTCGAGGTGGGGGAATTCGGGTTTGGGGCGGGTCCGGGAAGAGGGGATCGAGTAGACTGCGGGCATCGGCAGGGGGCGGTCGGGGGAGGGAGGGCTTGCTCAGTCCGTTCGACCGGAGCCGTTTCGGACGGTTCCGCCCGGATTGATTTTATTGCCGCTTGGCTCTTGGGGCGGTTGGTTTTCTGCTCCGGCTGCGCGCCCTGGACCACCCCTGAACGCTCGCCTCGACGGCGATCATTCTGTCCCCTCCTATCCTTCGGACAGGCGGGGAGTTTTCGGGACTGGGCGCTTCAGCCGTAGCGGCGGCGCAGGTTGGTCGGGAGGATGCCGAGCTCCTCGCGGTACTTGGCCACCGTCCGGCGGGCGATCTGAATCTCGCGCTTCTTGAGCAGGTCCACGATCTTCTGGTCGCTGTGCGGCTTGGCCGGGTCTTCCTGCTCGATGATGGTAGCGATCATGTCCTTGATCGTCTTATTCGAGACGGACTCGCCGTTGGCCGAGGTGAAGCCCGGGGTGAAGAAGTACTTGAAGGGGAAAACGCCGTGCGGCGTGCGGATGAATTTGTTGGCGATCGCGCGGCTCACCGTCGTCTCGTGCACCCCCACTTTCTGGGCGATCGCGTTCATCGTCAGCGGGCGGAGCTTGGAGACGCCCTCCTCGAAGAACTCGGCCTGGAATTTGAGGATCTCGCGGGTGATCCGCTCGATCGTCTGCTGGCGCTGCTCGATCGAGTTGATGAGGAACTTGCCGGAGCGCATCCGTTCGAGCATGAAATCTTTCTCCTGCTTGCTCAGCTTGCCCTTCGCGAGGAGGTCCTTGTAGGTGTTGCTGATCCGCAGCTTCGGGATGTAGTCGTTGTTCAGCTCGATCCGCCATTCGCCATACTCGTCCTTGTAAACCGTCACATCGGGCTCGATCACGCTGTTGGAGTCCGGGCTGAAGCGCTTGCCGGGCGCGGGCTCGAGGGTGCCGATTTCCTCGATCGCCTGCTGCACGTCGTCCGTGGTGGTCCCGGTCTTGCGGCTGATGTCGGGAATCCGTCGGCGGACCAGCAGGGGAAAGTGGTCGCGCAGGATGCGCACGGCCAGCGAGCTGCCGCGGCCGCGCAGTTTGAGCTGGGTGATCAGGCAGTCCTGAAGGTCCTTCGTGCCGATGCCGGGCGGGTCGAAGGTCTTCAAGATGTCGGCCGCCTTCTGCACCACGCCGAAGGGAAGGCGGGCGGTCAGCGCGATGTTGGAGACCGTTTCGGTCAGGTAGCCGTTGTCGTCGAGGCTGCCGATCAGGTAGAGCAGGGCTTCGCGCTCGGCTTTGGAACAGTCGGCCATCTCGGCCTGCTCGATCAGGTGCTGCTGGAGCGAGACGCTCTCGGTCAGCGAGTTCATGAAGTGCTCGCGGCGCTCTTCGTCCTCGCTCGTGTAGGTTTTCCCGCTGTTCTCCTGCGCGAACTGTTCCCGCATGTCCTCGCTCATCCGCTCGAGGACGCGGTAGTCGTCCGCGTTGAAATCCAGCTCGCTGTCCGCATCGGGCTCGTTCTCGTTGCCGCTGTCGCGCTGCTCCTCGATGCTGATCCCGCCGGTCGGGAGCTCTTCGAGCAGAGGATTGGCCTGCAGCTCCTCGAGAATCGAGGTGCGCAGTTCGACCGCAGGGGCCTGCAGGATCTTCAGCGAGTTGCGCAGCTGCGGCGCGAGGACCAGCGACTGCGTCTGCTTTTGAACCTGTTGGAAACCCTGTGAACTCATGAGCGCGCCTTTCTTCGCCGCTAGTCGCCGTCTTCGGATTCGAGCCCGGGGGTGGCCCCCGACGCCCAGCGCCGGGCGGCGTTGTCGCCTTCTTCGCCGTAGAGGTCACGGAGGTAGAAGGCCAGTTTTTCGTTGGTCGGGCCGTAGCCGTCGCCGTAAATGAAGCGTTCCAGGCTGGTGAGCATGCTCTGTGCGGTCTGAAAGCGCTTCTCCCGGTCGCGGGTCAGCCCGAGCTGGAGCAGGTCGTTCAGGCGCGGGTCGATGTCCGGGCGCATTTCGTAGAAGTCCGGGATCGTCATCTCCAGGATGTTCCGGCGGGTCATTTCCTCCGTCTCCGCCTCGAAGATGTTTTCCCCCAACAACAACTCCGCCAGCACCACGCTGCAGCTGAAGAGGTCCGCCCGGGCGTCCGTCACTTCGCGGCGCGCCTGCTCGGGCGACAAATACTCGTCCTTCCCCGCGATCACCTCGCCCTCCTCGTTGTACATCAGGTCGAAGGCCTTCGCGATGCCGAAGTCCGTCAGCTTCACGTCGCCCTCCCAAGCCAGCAGGATGTTCCGCGGATTCACGTCCCTGTGCACGATGTCGAGGCTGCGGCCGCTCTTGTCGGATTTCTGGTGCGCGTAGGCCAAGCCGCGGCAAATGCGCGACACGATGAAGACCGCCACGTCGGGCGGGACCGCCTGGCCCGTCTCCACGTGCCTTCGGATGAAGTCCTCCAGATTGATCCCGTCCACATACTCCATCGTCATGAAGTACTGCCCGCTGATCTCGCCGAGGTGGTAGGTCTGCACGATGTTGGTGTGGATCAGGTCCGCCACCAACCGCGCCTCGCCCACGAAATTCTTCCGAAAGGCCTCGATCCGCGAGTACTCCTCCCGGATCAACTTCACCGCCACCCGCTTCACGAAGCGGCCCGCGCCGTTCTGATGCGCCTCGTAAACCACCCCCATGCCGCCTTCCGCGACCGTCCGCACCAGTTCGAAGTGGAGCTCGTTGAAGATGTGTTTCAGCTTCGCCATCGCCGACTTTTAAAATCCAGAGCACCCGCTTCCGCAAGCGGATTTGAGAAACTAGCATGAAAAATGCTTATTTGGGCGGGAAAGGAGCTGTTTCCTCGGTCCGCGCCGGTTGACAAGGCCGCGGGCGGGGGCTTTCTTTCCCTCATGATTTCATTGACCGACCGCGCTGTCGAACAAGTCCGCCAAATCGCCCGGGAAAAGGCCTCCGAGGGCCAGCTGCTCCGTATCTTCGTCGAAGCCGGAGGTTGCTCGGGCTTCGAATACGGCATGTCCTTCGACGATCCGAAAGACGATGACAAGCGGCTCGAAAGCAACGGCATCGAGTTTCTCGTAGACCCTACCAGCTTCGACTACCTCGAGGGCAGCGAGGTCGATTTCGACGACGGTCTCAGCGGCAAGGGCTTCGAGGTCCGCAATCCCAACGCAAGCAGCACCTGCGGCTGCGGCCGGTCCTTCAACTGAGTCCGGCAGCCGATTTCGTAGGAAATTGGGCTTTGGACTCACGACAGGACGACCCCCGGCAGGCCCGCATCCAAAGCGTTCCTGCTTGGGGGAGGCTTCACCCCCGAAAGACACAAGTGTGAAGCCAGCCGCTAAATCCTCCTCCTCCTCTTCCTCTTAATCATCCTCTCATCCTCTCATCCTCGTCCTCTTACTCTTCCTCTTACTCGAGCTGCCATCCGGCCGAGCAAATATTGCTTAATTTATCAGGGAGTAAGAGCATGAGGAAGAAGAGAGGGAGAAGAGAGGAAGAAGAGAGGGAGTAAGAGTAAGAGGAAGAGGATGAGGCATCCGATCCCGTCGCTTTCCGCTTGCGGCCGGTCGTTAATAATTCTAATCCTCGCTAAAGCTTAAATTAGAATCCGCCATGTCCAAGACACCGCCGCCTTTCACCTACCAGAAGCCTTTTCCCCTCGGAACCGACACGACCGAGTACCGTCTGCTGACCGGCGAGATGGTGGAGACCGTCGATTTCGCGGGCCAGTCCGTTCTCAAAGTCGACCCGAAGGCCCTGACCTACCTCGCGGAGACCGCCATGCGCGAGGTCTCCTTCAAGCTCCGCACCTCCCATCTCGAGCAGGTCGCGGCCATCCTCGAAGATCCCGAGGCTACCGAAAACGACCGGACCATCGCGCTCACCATGCTGCGCAACGCGGAGGTCTCCGCCCACGGGGTGCTGCCTTTCTGCCAGGATACCGGCACCGCCATCATCCTCGGGAAGAAGGGCCAGCGCGTCTGGACCGGCGGCGGCGACGAGGCCGCGCTCTCCGAGGGCGTCTACCAGGCCTACACCCGGGAAAACCTCCGCTACTCGCAGATGGCCCCGCTCTCCATGTACGAGGAGGTCAACACCGGCTGCAACCTGCCCGCGCAAATCGACCTGCTCGCGACCGACGGGGATTCTTACGACTTCCTCTTCGTGGCCAAGGGCGGCGGCTCCGCCAACAAGACCTTCTTCTACCAGGAGACCAAGGCCCTGCTCAATCCGGCCAGCCTCGAAAGGTTCTGTATCGAAAAGATGGGTACGCTAGGCACCTCCGCCTGCCCGCCTTACCACATCGCCTTCGTCATCGGCGGGACCTCGGCCGAGGCCAACCTGAAGACCGTCAAGCTCGCCTCCACCCGCTACTACGACGAGCTTCCCACCTCCGGCAACGCCGGGGGCCGCGCCTTCCGCGACCGCGCCCTCGAGGCCAAGCTCCTCGAGTACACGCGCAAGATGGGCTACGGCGCACAGTTCGGCGGCAAGTACTTCGCCCTCGACGTTCGCGTCATCCGCCTCCCGCGCCACGGGGCTTCCTGCCCGGTCGGGCTGGGCGTCTCCTGCTCGGCCGACCGCAACGTCAAGGCCCGCATCGACCGCGAAGGCATCTGGCTCGAAAAGCTGGAGGAAAACCCGGGCCGCTTCATCCCCGCCGAGGGCAGCATCGCCAAGCCGAAGGATCCCGTGCGGATCGACCTCGACCGCCCCATGCCCGAGATCCTCGCGGAGCTGAGCCGCTACCCGGTGGCCACGCCGCTCTCGCTCAGCGGCACCATCGTGGTGGCCCGCGACATCGCCCACGCCAAGATCCAGGAGCGGCTCGACCGGGGCGAAGGCATGCCCGATTACTTCAAGAACCACCCGGTCTACTACGCCGGCCCGGCCAAGACCCCCGCCGGCAAGCCCTCCGGCTCCTTCGGCCCCACCACGGCGGGACGCATGGACAGCTACGTGGCCGGCTTCCAGGCCGAGGGCGGCTCTATGATCATGCTGGCCAAGGGCAACCGCTCCGCCCAAGTGACCGAGGCCTGCAAGACCTACGGTGGCTTCTACCTCGGCTCGATCGGCGGCCCCGCCGCGCTCCTGGCCGAGCACAACATCAAGAAGGTCGAAGTGCTCGAGTATCCCGAGCTCGGGATGGAGGCCATCTGGAAGATCGAAGTGGAGGATTTTCCCGCCTACATCCTGGTCGACGACAAGGGCAACGACTTCTTCGCCGGCGTCCGCGAGGCCTGCGCCAACTGCGCCCTCCAGGCCTACGAAACCGCCCGCGCCGAAATGAGCCGCTAGCCCCCGGAGGGCGGCGCTCCCGCGCCGCCCCGTCGCCGTAAAGGCGACGGCCCCGACCGCCGTGCGCGTGGGCCTGCGAGCCGAGCGCGACCCTGATGCGACCGCAAGCCAATCGACAGCCGGGCGGTCTTGCCCTCGCCGAAGCGCCCGCCCGCGCCCCAAAAGTGCCGGCCCCCGGAGGGCGGCGCTCCCGCGCCGCTCCTTCGCCGTAAAGGCGACGGCCCCGACCTATTCGAGAACTTCCCCGATCACCTCCGCCATCGCTTGATGCCCGTCCGCCGAGAGATGGATCCCGTCGATCGTGTTTCCGGGGCGGCGCAATAGCTCGGCGAGTCGGTGCTTCGGAACAAGGATGGCGCCGTAATCGGAGGCCAGTTCGCGTTGCGCCCGGCCAAACCCGTTATTATATGGCAGGAGCGGAAGTTCCAACATCAGGATTCTGTGCCCGCGCCGGCCGAGCTGGGAAAGAAGCTGCTCCAAGTGCCCGCGAAAGTCTTCGGCCGTGGTGGCCCCGAGCAGGTCGTTGCCTCCGATCGCCACAATGACGAACGCGCCCTCGGTCTCGATCTTATCCGTCTGCGGAAGGGCCTGGCTCACGCGGCTGCCCGCGCGAGCCAGATTGATCACTTCGAGGGCCCTCATGCGCGCGAGCCGGGAGGGCCATGGCTGCTCGTCCGGGTCGAGCCCTGCGCTAATCGAATCGCCGATCACATAGACCGGGCCCGAGCCCTTCACTTCGACCGATGGCGTTCGATGGTAGCGCCATTCCCATCCGAACAAGACCACGGAGATCACTGTGAATCCGACCAAGCCAAGACCTCCTGCCGCGGTCGACCTTCTTTTCTTTCGAAGGCTAAGCCACAGCGCGCCGGCCGGAAGCGCCCAAGCGCCGTAGGCCAGCGGCGGGAGGGGCGTGGCTGAAAGAAGGACCGCCAGTCCGCCGCCCAGCACCAGCGCATCCCCGACCATCCGCGCGAACCGCTTGGGGCTCCAAGAAAGCAGCAGAATTCCCAAGCAGACCAGGACCAACCCGGCGAAGAAAGGCCGGCCGCCGGCAAAATGAACGATCACGGATTCCACCGGAAAAGTTTAGGACGGCCTGCCGCTCCAACGCAACGTAGGAACCAGTCGAGCGTTGGAAGTTGAGCCTTGGAAGTAGAAGTGTGCTTCCAGCCGCTTTTTCATTCGGTCCAAGGCAGGATGGCGCTGCTACGTTTCCTTAAGCAAATGCCATTCGGGCTAACTGCTTCCGTTGTCGCGAAAATTTGTTCAAACGTTATTAATTTTTTTACAAAACCCTTTTTTATTTTCTTTAATTTTGAACGAATAGCCCGCGCCAGCGGTGCGTGTGACGAATTTATGTCAAACTCGTGGCAGTTAGAAAAAATAAAAGTTTTCCCGAAAGATTTGATTGCCAGACCGGCGACACCCTAACGGACTACGCTGCATCAATTACTAATCGATGCAGCTTCCTCGCCGCCTTCTCCGTTCTCATGTCCTTGTTTTCGTCGGCCTCGCAGCTGCCGTTCTAAATGGAGCCGTCACCCGCGATGGTCCCAGCATCAACGGCTTGCTGGATGGCGATTTGTACCAGCTTCAGCCGCATTCGGTCGATGTAAACGGCGGAGGCCGCATCGAGGGCGTCTGGTACCTGCCTGGAACGCCGAACTTGGTCTTGCAAGGCGGCGTCCTGGCCTCGGGTGGAATCGGGCAGGGCGACGGTGCTTCCGAGCCTTCCGGTTATCTGATCCGACTGAACTGGAACAGCTACGTCGCCGGTATCAAAAATCGCACGGTGCTAACGGAGCTTCCGGCCGCCCAGGCCCCCTCCGCGCCGACCGGCGATCGCTCCGTCCATATCAACGGCCCTTCCCATACGATCGGCGATCCGTCGACCTTGAGAGACCTTTCGATTAACGTCTCGGGCGTCGAGATCGCGCTCCCCGCCGGGCGCTACGGACAAATCTCGATTAATGGCGCGAGCGCCCTCGTCCTCGGGTCGGCGGGGAGCGCCGAGCCTTCCGTCTACGACATCGCCTCGCTTAATCTCAACAGCAGCAGCCGCCTGCAAGTGCTTGGACCGGTGCTCCTGCGGCTCAACGGATATTTCAGTCCGAACGGCACGGCCGGGAATTCCGATTATCCCGAGTGGTTGCGCATTGATCTCGCGAGCGGCGGCATGAACCTCAATTCCGAGGCCGTCGTCTACGGCGTCGTTATTTGCCCCGCGCAGTCCGTCACTATCAACGGCCGTTTGGAGGGCAACGTTATCGCCGGAAAGCTGACCATCAATTCCGGTGGCATCTACCGGGAACGGGCCTCGCTCGTTCCCTCCCAAAGCGGGAACGAGCCTCCGGTTGCCGAAGCCGGTGACTTTCAAGTCGGTGAGGATGCGGTTCTTCAAGCCTCGCTCACCGCCTCGGACGCCGACTCAGACCCGCTCTCCTTTTCTCTTTTGACGCTTCCCGGGCACGGCACCGCCTCGCTCACGGCTTTGGGAGCTCTGACTTATACGCCCGACGCGAACTACCACGGCACGGACCGCTTCACCTTCACCGTCTCCGACGGCGATCTCACTTCCGCCCCCGCCACGGTGTCGATCACGGTCGAACCGGTCAACGACGCGCCCGTGGCGGTCGACGACGCGGCGACGACGGACGAGGACACCGCCGTGACGATCGACGTGCTGGCGAACGACACCGACGTCGAAGGCGGCGACCTCTCCGTCCTCGCGGTCTCCGACGAACAGAGCGGCACGGCCTCGGTCCATCCCGACGGCACCGTCACCTTCACGCCGGCTGCCGACTACTTCGGCGAAGCCGGCTTCAGCTACACCGTCACCGACGGGGATTTGGCCTCCGCCCCGGCGACCGTCTCGATCACGGTCGAGCCGGTCAACGACGCGCCGACCGCGGAAGCCGCCGAGTTCGCCGCCGCCGAAGACAACAGCCTCGCCGGCACACTCACCGGGTCCGACGTCGAAGGCGACGCGCTCGCCTTCGCGCTGGCGGACGCCCGGGGCCACGGCAGCGCCACGGTCAACCGCGACGGCGGCTTCACCTACACTCCGGACGCCGACTTCAACGGTAGCGACAGTTTCACCTTTACCGTCTCCGACGGCGATCTGACCTCCGTTCCCGCGACCGTCTCGATCACCATCGAGCCCGTCAACGACGCGCCCGTGGTGGACCTGCCGGCCTCCGCCGAGGCGGATATTTCCGATCCTCTGCGGCTAGATGCTTCGGTCTCGGACGACGGCGACTCCGGTTTTCCGCTGATTTTGCGCTGGGAGAAGCGCTCCGGTCCGGGTTCGGTTGTTTTTTCTGATGCGGCCTCGCGGGAAACCGAAGTGAGCTTCGGATCAGCGGGCAACTACGTCCTAGGTTTCTTGGCCGACGATGGCCGGTTGACGGCTGGCGCGGAGATCGCCGTCACCGTTGTTGGCGATTCTCCTCCGGAGATCGTCTCGCAACCGTTGCGGTCGATACGTTTGTATGAGAACCCGCGTGGGGAATCGGTTCCGATGGACCTTCGCTTCTGGCAGCCGGTCCAATTCGCCCGGGCCGACGGAGACGTCGATGTAGGCGCCAATTGGGCAGTTACGCCCGATGGGTCGAAAGCGGTGCAAAGCCGAAACGCGGAGCCCTCGATTTTGCTCGGAGGTGTCCGACTAAAAAACCAGGAAGTTCGTGGCAGCTTTTCGGTCCAGTCGACCGGCGACGATGACTGGATCGGATTTGTCTTCGGATATCAGGACGAGGGACGTTTTTACCTCTTCGACTGGAAGAAGGCCGACCAGATCGAGGAACAGTCTGGTGTGGAAACGCGCCGGGGCATGCGGGTGAGGCGAGTCGACTCGCAAGTGCCCGTGTATCTCGAGGATCTGATCGCATGGGCCGGCAGCGGGGATGGCCGGATCGAAACGCTCTACGCGAACGACATCGGTTGGGAACATCAGGCGGAGTATGAATTCAGCCTGCGGCATTTCGAGGACCGGTCGATTGTCCGGATCGAGCGGGATGGGCGGGTTCTTGACGAGATCACGGTGGTGGACGACCGCTTCCCGTCGGGAGCGTTCGGTTTTTATAATTGCTCCCAAGAGGGCGCGACCTATTCCGGGTTCACCCTCGCTCCCGGGGTTCCCCCCTTCTAATTACCTCTACGAGGTCCTCGCGATCGACCCGGACGGGGACGAGCTCGGATACCGGCTGGAAGTTGCGCCGGAAGGAATGGTGATCGATCCATCGACCGGACGGATCGAATGGGCGGTGGATGTGCGCGGGGTCCACCCGGTGGTGGTCCTGACAACCGACCCCTTTGGCGCGGTCGCACGCCAGTCCTTCCTAGTCACGGTTTCCGTCGAACGCCCGCCGCTCGTCGACGCGGGGCCGGACCTGTTTCTAGCACAAGCGGGGCAAGAGGGACTGCTGGACGGGATCGTCTGGCACCATTCTGGCGAGGCCTCTCCGGCACCATTGGTCGAATGGAAGCTGGTGGAAGGGCCGGGCGCCGTGCTCTTCGCGGATAGCGCCTCAACTGTAACGCCTGCCCGTTTCGATACGACGGGGACCTACCTGCTGGAGCTTTCCGCCGAGGAAGGCAGCTTCGGCGCTGTCGCCGATCGGGTGCTCGTGCACGTCGGGGAACGCTGCGGACTTTCCCTGCCGGAGGGCGCGATCGGCTGGTGGCCCTTTGATGTCGACCTCAGCGAGAAGCTTGGGCGGCAGGTTTCGGTCCGCGGCCAAACTCGTTTTGTCGATGGCAAGGTCGACCGCGGGCTGGCCCGTCTTCCCGGAGAGCCACGGCTGAGCCTCGGTCTTCCAGACGGGTTTACCGAGGAACTCGCCTCGCCGGAAGGATTTTCGATCGAGTTTTGGATGCGGTCGGCACCTCTCGACGACGGGACGATACTCGACCTTGGTCCCGAGCTCGATCTGCGCATCGTAAACCGCTACACCCGCCGTTATTTCACCGTCCGGTCGAGGAACGCGGAAGGAGCTCCAACCGAACTGTCCACCGACTCGATCCTGACGGGCCTCGGCGCCTCATGGATGCACCTTGCGGTCGTCTATGACCGCGAGGCCGGAACGATGCGACTCTACCGCGAGGGACTTCCGGACGGAGTCGCTCAGGTCGGCGACCTTCCTCTCGTCCTGGCCGATCAGATTTCCATTGGCCCCAACTGGGCGGGTGAACTGGACGAGCTCACCTTTTACGATCGTCCGCTGGAACCTGTTGAGATCTACGAAATCGCGAATGCGGAAGGAGGAAAATGCCTCGATGCCGAAAACGCGGCACCCACGGCCGACCCCGGGCCTCCTTTCCGGTATGTCCAGGTCGGAGAGACCTTTTCCCTGAACGGTAGTATCCGGGACGATGGAAAGCCCTTCGGCATCTTCGACGGTTCCTGGTCCTCGGTGGATGGAACCGGAATGGTCGACATCGCGGACTCGGAGACAGCTGTCACCACGGCGACCGTTTCGGAACCGGGACTCTACCTGCTGGAATTCACCGCCAGTGATGGTGCACGCACTGCAAGGGAGCGTATTGAGGTCCGCGCTTTTTCCTCCGACCCCGCCAATCCTGACGAGCCTACCGGACCGGAAGAACCGGTGGAACCGCCGAATTCGCTGGCTGCCAGTTGGACGGGTGATTATACCAACTTCGACGAGGTCTCGGGTATTCTCCTGAACACATCCGGCGTCGGCTATCGAGAGGGCGTTTCCTCGGGGGCCTTCGCGCCCCTTGATGCGGATGTCCTTGGCCTTGCATTCGCCGATAGTCCGGCACTCCGGGCACTCGGTTTCTCCGGGCATGGCTTTACGATCGATTTCTGGCTGCGCTTCCGAAATTCGTACAATCGGGAGATGTTGAGCCTCGGGGAGGGATTGGTCCTTGGCGCCAGCCGCGGTTCTCTCGTCATGAAGATCAAGGATTCGAATGGAGCAGGGGGCGACTTTCGCGCCTACAAGCCGCCGAGCGCCGCAAATGATGGCTGGACGCACATCGCCATGGTGGTCGATCCCCTTGATGCGACGGCCCTCCTTTACCAGGACGGAGAGATCGTCGGAGGGGGCGATATCAGCGGCCTCATCGACGTCAATACGGATGGACGTCTGCGCTGGTTCACCGGCACGAACTTCGATATCGACGAGTTCTCCATCCATAGCTTTCCGCTTGCCGAAGAAGAAATCATAGAGCGCCACGCGGATGGCTTCGCGCTCAAGCCGGCGATGGCTGTGAACACCGCACCCTCGGTGGATTGCGGCGACGACCGGAGGGTCCGCCTCGGCGAATCGCTTCGTTTAGTGCCCGCAGTCTCGGACGATGGCCTGCCTTTGTCCGGACCGGGGCTCGGTTACAGCTGGAGCCAGGTCGCCGGACCCGGGGCGGCGGCTTTTCTTTCCCCCCAAGCTGTCGAGACGGAGCTGAGCTTTGATGCGCCGGGCGAGTATCGACTCCGCCTGGATGTTGACGACTCCCTTCTTGCAACAAGCGACGAACTCCTGGTCACGGTAGTCGAAGACCTGCCGCCCGAAGTCAGCCTTACCCAGCCGGGGACGAGCTTGGTGATCGAGCCCGGCGACCGCTTGCAACTGATCGCACGGGCCTCGGATGCGTTCGGGTCCGTCTCGCAAGTCGAGTTCTTTATCGACGGGCAGGCACTCGGGTCGGCGACTCCCGCAGGCGGCGACGAATACTTCCTCGGGCCCCTCGGCTTCGATCAACCGGGCCGCTTCGAACTGACGGCGCGCGCCACGGATGAATGGGGACAGCAGGCCATAGCGGAGCCACGGGAGCTACTCGTAGTCGATGATCCCGGGTACGACCTGCAAGTCGACCTGGATAAAGAGGCGCTGAATGAAAGGGTCACCGCGCCTTCCCCGGTGCGGGCGAGCATCCGGTCTGAGATTCTGAAGTCCTGGCGGCTCGAGCGTCGGCTCATCGGCGAAGACGGCTGGACCCTGCTCGAATCGGGGCGGGAGACTGCGGTGAATGAAACGATCGCGACCTTTGACCCTTCGCTTCTACTCAACGGACTTTACTTACTCCGGCTGAGTGCCGAGGACGTGTTCGGTCGGGTCGCGGTCGACGAGACGACCGTGGCGGCGGACGGGTCGATGAAGGTCGGCCACTTTGCCCTCGCCTTCGAGGACCTGACCGTCCCGCTGTCCGGCATCCCGATCCAGGTCGTCCGCAGCTACGACAGCCGCGATACCAGGTCCGGCGACTTCGGGACGGGCTGGACCTTGGCGGTCAACGATGTCCACGTGCAAACCAGCGGCGTGCTGGGTGCCGACTGGTTCCAGGAGCAAGTTCCGCTTAGTCTGCCCGGTGCCGGAGACACCCTCGGTTATTGCCTGGAGCCAATCGGCAAGCGACTGATCTCGGTCACCTTCCCGGGCGGCGGACAGCACCTCTTTGAAATGGCCGTCGATGTCGGACACGGACGTCAGGATATCGAGGATAACTGCCAGCTCTTCATACCGATTGAGAATGCCGGCGTGGTATTCCGTCCGCGCGGAAACACCACCTCGCAGCTTGAAGCGGTCGAAAGCTCGGAGGTCTTTTGCTTTGGCTCGATCAGGGCGACCTCCCTCTACTCCTCGGATCCGCAGGTCGACTTCGGGGCACGGGTTTACGACCCGACCCGCTTTATCCTCACCACCGCCGACGGCACCCGCTACCTGCTCGACGAGGACGAGGGCCTCGTCTCCATGGAGGACCTCAACGGCAACACCCTCGAAGTCTTCGACGACCGCATCGTCTCCACCGCCCAAGACCCGAACGGCGGCGCCGACATCGTCCGCGAGGTCACCTTCCTCCGCGACGGGGAAGGGCGCATCACCCGGATCATCGACCCGGACGGCAACACATTGGAGTATGGATACGAAGCCGGAAAGGGTGGCCTCCGCACTTTCACCAACCGCGTCGATGAGACCACCGAGTTCCGCTACGAGGACGCCCGCCACCCCGACTACCTCACCGACATCCTCGACCCCCGCGGCGTCCGCGCCATCCGCACGGAATACGACGACGAAGGCTGCATCGCCCGCCAGATCGACGCCGACGGCAACCCCATCGACTTCGAGCACGATCTCGACGGCTTCGCCGAAACCGTCACCGACCGCCTCGGCCACCGCACCACCTACTACTACGACGAGCTGGGCAACGTCACCCGCCAGGTCGATCCCGACGCTGCCGAAACTTTGTTCGAATACTACCCCGGCACCGAACTCGTCAAATACGAGACCGACGACCTCGGCCACGTCATCGCACGCGCCTATGACTCCAGGGAAAATCTCCTCGTCGAAATCACCGGCGCGAGCATCGGCGAAGAGCCCGCCGACGCCCTCACCGACGCCGCGACGACCGGCTTCGTCACCCGCTACGCCTACAACGAATTCAGCTCACCCACCGAAATCGTCGATCCCGAGGGCAACCGCACCGAATTCACCTACGATGATCGCGGAAACCTGCTCGCTCAGATCCAACACGGCTCCACCACTCCACCACTCGTCACCACGTTCACCTATCACCCGTCTGGAGACATCCAGACGATCACCGACGCCGAGGGCAACGTCACCGACTACGATTACGCCTACGGCATCTCCGATCCCGAATTCCCGTCCGCCGTCAAGCGCCAGACGGTCACCGTCACCGACGCCGAGCACGGCGTCTTGAAAGTCACCGAGAGCCTCTACGACCAGCAGGAAAACCTCCTCGTCGAACGGTATAACCGAACACTGGCCAACGGACAAACCGAAGTCGTTTCGACTTCTTACCTCTATGACGAAGAGAACCGTCTCGTCGCCACCATCCTGCCCGACGGGCAAGTCGCCGAGACCCGCTACAACGACATCGGCAAGGAAGCCGCCACCATCCGCTGGCAGTCCGTTTCCGATTATCAGAACGACGACCTGAGTCTCGCCCGCGTCACCACCATGGAGTATGACGCCCGGGGCAACCTCGTCCGCACCGTCTATCCGGACGGCACTGAAACCGGTGCCGTCTACGACGCCGAGGGCCGCCAAGTCTCGGCCACCGACCAAGCCGGACGCACCACCTACATGCTCTACGACGCCTTGGGCCGCCAGACGCACACGATCCACCCGGACGACACCATGCCGCCCGACCCGGCTCTCCTCGATTCGTCATCCGCCATTCTCAATTCGCCATTGTTGGATGACAATCCAACCACCGAGACGATCTACGACTCCATCGGCCGCGTCGAATTCACGATCGACGCCATCGGCAACCTCACCCAAAACATCTACGCTGAGCCTGGCGAAGTCCCGCCCGCAGGGGAAACCGGAACGGTCGGGAACGACGACTGCGCCTGCGCCGGCCGCCTCCAAGCCACCCGCGCCTTCCCCGATCCCGAAGACACCGGCGTCTACCTCGAAACCAGCTACGCATACGACGCCAACGGCAACCAGCGCTTCGTCACCGACCCCAAGGGCAATGTCACCGAATTCGTCTACGACGCCTTCAACCGCCTCACCGAGACCCGCCATCCCGCCACTGCCGAGCACGGAGCCACCTCGACCACCACCGAATACGACCCCCTCGGCCGCCGCATCGCCACCGTCGACGAAGAAGGCCGCCGCACCGAATACGCCTACGACGCCCTCGGCCGCCTCACCGAAGTCCGCCAGGAGCACCCAACCGAAAACTGGGAAACCGGAAACTGGACAACAACTTCCTATACCTAGAGCCTGTCCCAGAAGCGGGCTTTTTGAAAAGCCTCTTCAGAAAAATTCGTGGGTGGATTCCGGTTCGGGAAGGTCTCCCATGGTCTGGAATAGAGCGGTATGGAGGGCGTCGAAGGTTCTATAGCCGTATGCTTTTCTGGTGGCGAGATTTACTTTG
>Ga0208112_100360_pt1 | contig 48258 bp, 41 predicted proteins | sample HotLakConsoUCCLE_FD_184736 | JGI IMG/M metagenome (GOLD analysis project Ga0208112, IMG submission 184736) | Hypersaline microbial mat communities from Hot Lake, Washington, USA - Hot Lake Consortium UCC-LE (SPAdes) (version 2) ... | reverse complement strand
CTGAACTGTCGTCGTCGGCGATGTCGTCGACCGGCGCGGCCAGTGCGGCGGCGGCCGCGGCTTCCTCGCGGCGCGCCTCGATCACCACGTTGTCGCGCTCTGTCGCGATGCGGCGCATCTGCTGGGTGGCCCCGCCCGTGCCGGCCGGGATCAGCCGGCCCACGATGACGTTCTCCTTCAGGCCCAGCAGCTTGTCACTCTTGCCCTGAACCGAGGCCTCGGTCAGCACGCGGGTCGTCTCCTGGAAGGAGGCGGCCGAGATGAAGCTACGGGTCTGCAGCGACGCCTTGGTGATCCCCAGCAGGATCGGCTCGCCCTGTGCCGGACGGCCGCCCTTCTTGATCGCCTTCTCGTTGGCGGCGTCGAACTCGGCCTTGTCCACATGCTCGCCCTTCAGCAGCGTGGTTTCGCCCGAATCGAGGATCTCCCACTTCTGGAGCATCTGGCGCACGATCACCTCGATGTGCTTGTCGTTGATCTTCACGCCCTGCAGGCGATAGACCTCCTGCACCTCGTTGACCATGTAGTTGGCAAGCGCCTCGACACCCATGATCGACAGGATGTCATGCGGCGCCGGGTTGCCGTCCATGATGTAGTCGCCCTTCTGGACGTAGTCGCCCTCCTGCACCGGGATGTGCTTGCCCTTGGGCACCATGTATTCCACCGGCTCCAGCGTGTCGTCGGCGGGTTCGATGGTGATCCGGCGCTTGTTCTTGTAGTCGCGCCCGAACCGCACATAGCCGTCGATCTCGGCGATGATCGCGTGATCCTTGGGACGACGCGCCGCCAAGAGTTCCGCCACCCGCGGAAGACCGCCGGTGATGTCCTTCGTCTTGGCGCCCTCGCGCGGGATCCGCGCGACCACGTCGCCGGCGCGGACCTCCTGGCCTTCCTCGACCGACAGGATCGCGTCCACCGACATCGGATAGGTCACCGGGTTGCCCGCCTCGTTGCGCACCGGATCGCCGTCGCCATCCACCAGGATGATCTCGGGCTTGAGCTCGTTGCCGCGCGGCGCCGCACGCCAGTCGATCACGATCTTCTGGGTCATGCCGGTGGCCTCGTCGGTCTCGTCGCGCACGGCCACGCCGTTCACCAGATCGACCAGCTTGGCGGTGCCGTCCTTCTCCGCGATGATCGGCAGCGTGAACGGATCCCATTCGAACAGCTTGGCGCCCCGCTCGACCCGCTCGCCCTCCTTGACGAAGAGCTTGGTGCCGTAGCCCAGCTTGAAGTTCGCGCGCTCTTCGCCCTGGTCGTCCAGGATCCGCATCTTCATGTTGCGGCCCATCACGAGGATCTCGCCCGACGAGTTGGCCAGCGTGCTGGCCCCCTCGAAGGCGACGGTGCCCGCCTGGTTGGCCTCCTGGAAGGATTGCTGGCCGCCCTGCGCCACGCCGCCGATGTGGAAGGTCCGCATCGTCAGCTGGGTGCCCGGTTCGCCGATCGACTGCGCCGCGATGATGCCGACGGCCTCGCCTTCGTTCACCATCGTGCCGCGGGCGAGGTCACGCCCGTAGCACATGGCGCAGACGCCTTCCTCGGCCTCGCAGGTCAGCGGGCTGCGGATGCGGGCGCTCAGCACGACCGCCTCCTCGATGAGATCGGCCGTGCGCTCGTCGATCAGTTCTCCCTCCGCCACGATCACCTCGTCGGTGCCCGGGCGCAGGATGTCCTCGGCCGCAACGCGGCCCAGCACGCGCTCGCCCAGCGTGGCGATCACCTCGCCGTCGTTCACCGCGGGCTCCGCGGTGATCGACTGGTCGGTGCCGCAATCCTTCATGCGGACGATGCAGTCCTGCGCCACGTCCACCAGGCGGCGGGTCAGGTAGCCCGAGTTCGCCGTCTTGAGCGCGGTGTCCGACAGGCCCTTGCGGGCGCCGTGGGTCGAGTTGAAGTACTCGAGAACGGTCAGGCCTTCCTTGAAGTTGGAGATGATCGGCGTCTCGATGATGTCGCCGTTCGGCTTGGCCATCAGGCCGCGCATCCCGCCGAGCTGCTTCATCTGCGTGACCGAGCCCCGCGCGCCCGAATGCGCCATCATGTAGACGCTGTTGGGCTCGCCCTCGCCGCCGTTCTCGGATCGCGGCGTGGCGGAGATGGCCGACATCATGGCCTCGGTCACCTTGTCGTTGCATTTCGACCAGGCGTCCACGACCTTGTTGTACTTCTCGCCCTGGGTGATCAGGCCGTCCATGTACTGCTGTTCGAAATCCTTCACCAGGTCGCGGGTCTCGTCCACGATGGTCCACTTGTCGTCCGGGATCACCATGTCGTCCTTGCCGAAGCTGATGCCGGCGCGGAAGGCCTCGCGGAAGCCCATGCCCATGATCTGGTCGCAGAAGATGACCGATTCCTTCTGCCCGCAATAGCGGTAGACGGTGTCGATGACCTGCTGCACCTCCTTCTTGCGAAGCAGGCGGTTGACCAGCTCGAACGGGGCCTTGGCGTTGAGCGGCAGAAGCGCGCCGAGACGCACCCGGCCCGGCGTGGTCTCGAACCGCTGGATGACCTCGTTGCCCTCCTCGTCGATCTGCGCGATGCGGCACTGGATCTTGGTATGCAGATGCACCTCGCCGGCATCGAGCGCGTGCTGCACCTCGTCCACCGAGGAAAAGGCCATGCCCTCGCCCTTCATGCCCTCGCGCATGATCGTGACGTAGTAAAGCCCGAGGATCATGTCCTGCGACGGCACGATGATCGGCGCGCCGTTGGCGGGCGACAGCACGTTGTTGGTGGACATCATCAGCACGCGCGCTTCCAGCTGGGCCTCCAGGCTCAGCGGAACGTGAACGGCCATCTGGTCGCCGTCGAAATCGGCGTTGAAGGCCGAGCAGACCAGCGGGTGCAGCTGGATCGCCTTGCCCTCGATCAGCACCGGCTCGAAGGCCTGGATGCCGAGGCGGTGCAGCGTCGGCGCGCGGTTCAGCAGCACCGGATGCTCGCGGATCACCTCGTCGAGGATGTCCCAGACCTCGGGGCGTTCCTTCTCCACCAGCTTCTTGGCCTGTTTGACGGTGCTGGACAGGCCCTTGGCCTCGAGCCGCGAATAGATGAACGGCTTGAACAGCTCCAGCGCCATCTTCTTGGGCAGCCCGCACTGGTGCAGCTTCAGTTCCGGGCCGGTCACGATGACCGAGCGGCCGGAGAAGTCCACGCGCTTGCCCAGCAGGTTCTGCCGGAACCGGCCCTGCTTGCCCTTGAGCATGTCCGACAGCGACTTCAGCGGGCGCTTGTTGGCCCCCGTGATGACCCGGCCGCGGCGGCCGTTGTCGAACAGCGCATCGACCGATTCCTGCAGCATCCGCTTTTCGTTGCGCACGATGATGTCGGGCGCGCGCAGCTCGATCAGCCGCTTCAGGCGGTTGTTGCGGTTGATGACCCGGCGATAGAGGTCGTTCAGATCGGAGGTGGCGAACCGGCCGCCATCCAGCGGCACCAGCGGACGCAGCTCCGGCGGGATCACCGGGATCACGGTCATCACCATCCATTCCGGGCGGTTGCCGGATTCCAGGAAGGCCTCGACCACCTTCAGACGCTTGATGATCTTCTTGGGCTTGAGCTCGCCCGTGGCCTCGGCCAGGTCCGCCCGCAGGGTTTCCGCCTCGGATTCAAGATCGATCGCCGCAAGCATCTCGCGGATCGCCTCGGCCCCGATATTGGCGGTGAAGGCGTCCAGACCATACTGGTCCTGGGCGTCCATGAACTCGTCCTCGGTCAGCAGCTGACCGTAGGTGAGATCGGTCAGGCCCGGCTCGGTGACCACGTAGTTCTCGAAGTAGAGGATCCTCTCGAGGTCGCGCAGCGTCATGTCCAGCATCAGGCCGATGCGCGACGGCAGCGACTTGAGGAACCAGATATGCGCCACCGGCGCGGCCAACTCGATATGGCCCATGCGCTCGCGCCGGACCTTCTGGAGCGTGACCTCCACACCGCATTTCTCGCAGACGACGCCGCGATACTTCATGCGCTTGTACTTGCCGCAAAGGCACTCGTAATCCTTGATCGGCCCGAAGATGCGGGCGCAGAACAACCCGTCGCGCTCCGGCTTGAAGGTGCGGTAGTTGATCGTCTCGGGCTTCTTGATCTCGCCGTAGGACCAGCTGAGAATCCGCTCCGGCGACGCGAGCGAGACCTTGATCTCGTCGAACACCTTGGGCGGGGTAAGCGGGTTGAACGGGTTGTTGGTGAGTTCCTGGTTCATTTGATGTCCTCGAGGGCTGTGCGCGGGAAGGGGCGGTGGGGAGGCATCCCCACCCTACGGGTCGGCCGTAGGGTGGGTTTTCAACCCACCCTCACTCATCCTCCTCCGCATCCAGGAGTTCCATGTTGAGGCCCAGGCCGCGGACCTCCTTGACGAGCACGTTGAACGATTCCGGCACGCCGGCCTCGAAATTGTCCTCGCCCTTGACGATGCTCTCGTAGACCTTGGTCCGGCCGGCCACGTCGTCCGATTTCACCGTCAGCATCTCCTGCAGGGTGTAGGCCGCGCCGTAGGCTTCCAGCGCCCAGACCTCCATCTCGCCGAAGCGCTGGCCGCCGAACTGCGCCTTGCCGCCCAGCGGCTGCTGGGTGACCAGGCTGTAGGGGCCCGTGGAGCGCGCGTGGATCTTGTCGTCCACCAGGTGGTGCAGCTTGAGCAGGTACTTGATGCCCACGGTGACCGGGCGGGCGAACTGCTCTCCGGAGCGCCCGTCGAACAGGATCGACTGACCGGACTCGTTGAAGCCCGCGCGCCGGAGCGCGTCGTTCACGTCGGTCTCCTTCGCGCCGTCGAAGACCGGCGTGGCGATGGGAACGCCCCGGGTGACGTTCGAGGCGACCTCGACGAGGCGTTCCTCCTCCATCCGGGCAAGTCCCTCGTCGTAGACGTCCTCGCCATAGGCCAGGCGCAGCGCCTCGCGCACCGGCGTCAGGTCGCCGGAGCGGCGGTATTCGCCCAGCGCGTCGTCGATCCGCAGGCCCAGGCCGCGCGCGGCCCAGCCCATATGCGTCTCGAGGATCTGGCCCACGTTCATCCGGCTTGGCACGCCCAGCGGGTTCAGCACGAGGTCGACCGGCGTGCCGTCCGCCAGGAACGGCATGTCCTCGATCGGCACCACCTTGGAGACAACGCCCTTGTTGCCGTGGCGGCCGGCCATCTTGTCGCCGGGCTGCAGCTTGCGCTTCACCGCCACGAACACCTTGACCATCTTCATCACGCCCGGCGGCAGGTCGTCGCCGCGGCGCACCTTCTCCACCTTGTCCTCGAAGCGCGCGTCGAGCTGGCGCTTCTGCGCCTCGTACTGCTCGTGCAGGGCCTCGACGATCTTGGCGTCGTCATCGTCCTTGAGGGCGAGTTGCCACCACTGGCCGCGGGTCAGGCTGCCGAGCAGCTCCTCGGTGATCTCCGAGTTCGCCTTGATGCCCTTCGGCCCCTTCACCGCGGTCTTGCCCAGGATCATGGTCCGCAGGCGGGCGTAGATGTTGCGGTCGAGGATCGCCAGCTCGTCGTCGCGGTCGCGCGCGAGGCTTTCGATCTCCTCACGCTCGATCTGCAGCGCGCGCTCGTCCTTCTCCACGCCGTGGCGGTTGAAGACGCGCACCTCGACCACGGTGCCGTAATCGCCCGGCTTGACGCGCAGCGAGGTGTCGCGCACGTCGCTGGCCTTCTCGCCGAAGATGGCGCGCAGCAGCTTTTCCTCGGGCGTCATCGGGCTTTCGCCCTTGGGGGTGATCTTGCCCACCAGGATGTCGCCCGGCTCCACGTCGGCGCCGATATAGACGATGCCCGCCTCGTCGAGGTTGCGCAGCGCCTCCTCGCCCACGTTGGGGATGTCCCGGGTGATTTCCTCGGGGCCGAGCTTGGTGTCGCGCGCCGCGACCTCGAATTCCTCGATATGCACGCTGGTGAAGACGTCATCACGGGCGATGCGCTCGGAGATCAGGATCGAGTCCTCGTAGTTGTAGCCATTCCACGGCATGAACGCGACGACCACGTTCTTGCCCAGCGCCAGTTCGCCCATATCCGTGGACGGGCCGTCGGCGATCACCTCGCCCTTCTCGACCGTATCGCCCACCTTCACCAGCGGACGCTGGTTGATGCAGGTGTTCTGGTTGGACCGCTGGAACTTGCGCATCCGGTAGATGTCCACCCCCGGATCGCCCGGCTCCAGGTCGCTCGTCGCGCGCACCACGATGCGGCTGGCGTCGACCTGGTCGATCACGCCGGCACGCCGGGCCATGATCGCGGCACCGGAGTCCCTGGCCACGATCTCCTCGATCCCGGTGCCCACCAGCGGTGCCTCGGCCTGCAGGAGCGGCACCGCCTGGCGCTGCATGTTCGAGCCCATCAGGGCGCGGTTGGCGTCATCGTTTTCCAGGAACGGGATCAGCGAGGCCGCGACCGAGACCAGCTGCTTGGGCGACACGTCGATCAGGTTGACGCTTTCGCGCGGCGCCAGCGTGTAGTCGCCCGACTGGCGGGTGTTCACCATCTCGTTGACGAAATTGCCGTCCCCGTCCAGCGTCGCGTTGGCCTGGGCGATGGTGTGGCGCATCTCCTCGGTGGCGGACATGTAGTGCACCTCGTCGGTGACCTGCGCGTCCTTCACCACCCGGTAGGGCGTTTCGATGAAACCGTACTTGTTGACCCGCGCGAAGGTGGCGAGCGAGTTGATCAGGCCGATATTCGGGCCTTCCGGCGTCTCGATCGGGCACATCCGACCGTAATGGGTGGGATGCACGTCACGCACCTCGAAGCCCGCGCGCTCGCGGGTCAGGCCGCCGGGGCCAAGCGCCGAGAGGCGGCGCTTGTGCGTCACCTCGGACAGCGGGTTGGTCTGGTCCATGAACTGCGACAGCTGCGAGGAGCCGAAGAATTCTCGCACCGACGCGGCGGCGGGCTTGGCGTTGATCAGGTCCTGCGGCATCACCGTGTCGATCTCGACCGAGGACATCCGCTCCTTGATGGCGCGTTCCATCCGCAGCAGGCCTACGCGATACTGGTTCTCCATCAGCTCGCCGACAGAGCGCACCCGGCGGTTGCCGAGATGGTCGATATCGTCGATATCGCCCTTGCCGTCGCGCAGTTCCACCAGGGCCTTGACGCAGGCCACGATATCCTCGCGGCGCAGCGTGCGCTGCGTGTCCTCGGCGTCGAGGTCGAGACGCATGTTCATCTTGACCCGGCCGACGGCGGACAGGTCATAGCGCTCGGAGTCGAAGAACAGGGTATCGAACAGAGTCGAGGCGGCCTCCACGGTGGGGGGCTCGCCGGGGCGCATGACGCGGTAGATGTCCATGAGCGCGGTCTCGCGGTTCATGTTCTTGTCCATCGCCATGGTGTTGCGGATGTAGGCGCCGACATTGATGTTGTCGATGTCGAGCACCGGGATCTCGGTGATGCCCGCGTCCAGCAGCTCTTTCACGGTGCCGCCGGTGACGGTGCCGTCCTTGTCCACTTCCCAGGTCAGTTCGCCACCGGCCTCGACATAGATCGCGCCGGTTTCCTCGTTGATGATGTCGCGCGCGGCGAACCTGCCGAGGATCTGGTCGAAGGGCACCAGCAGGTCGGTGACCTTGCCCTCGTCGATCAGCTGCTTGACGGCGCGCGGCGTGATCTTCTTGCCGGCCTCCGCGATCACCTCGCCGGTGGCGGCATCCACCAGGTCGAAGGGCGGGCGGGTGCCGCGCGCGCGCTCGGGGAAGAATTTCGTCTCCCAGCCCTCGCCCTTGCGCAGAGTGTAGGTGACCGTGTCGTAATAGGCCTGCATGATGCCTTCCTGGTCGTAGCCCAGGGCATAGAGCAGGGTCGTCACCGGCAGCTTGCGGCGACGGTCGATCCGCGCGTAGACAATGTCCTTGGCGTCGAACTCGAAATCGAGCCAGGAGCCGCGATAGGGGATGATCCGGCAGGCGAAGAGCAGCTTGCCCGAGCTGTGCGTCTTGCCCTTGTCGTGATCGAAGAAGACGCCCGGCGAGCGGTGCATCTGGGAAACGATCACCCGCTCGGTGCCGTTGACGATGAAGGTGCCGTTATGCGTCATCAGGGGCATGTCGCCCATGAAGACGTCCTGCTCCTTGATGTCCTTGACCGACTTGGCGCCGGTATCCTCGTCCACGTCGAACACGATCAGGCGCAGCGTCACCTTGAGCGGCGCGCTGTAGGTCATGTCGCGCTGCTGGCACTCGTCCACGTCGTATTTCGGGCGCTCGAGCTCGTAGTTGACGAACTCCAGAACCGCCGTTTCGTTGAAATCCTTGATCGGAAAGACCGACTGGAACACACCCTTGATCCCCTCGCCGTCCTGGGGCGCGGGGCCGTCCCCGGAATTCAGGAAAAGGTCATAGGAGGATTTCTGCACCTCGATCAGGTTCGGCATCTCCAGCACTTCGCGGATCTTGCCGTAATACCTGCGCAGACGTTTCTGGCCGAGGAAGGACTGAGCCATGGGTGGTGTCACCTTTCGTTTCTCTACCTGGGGATGCAAGCCGTCGGGCCACGGCCACACCTCCATCCGAGATGGCGTTTTCCGGATCAATTCCCGGCCCGCGTCCCACCGCGGGCCTCCCGATCCCTGAACCTCGCCTTGGGAAGGCCCCCGCAAGGGCCTTGCCAAGACAGGTTCGGCCGGGCCCGGCATTGCCGGGCCCAGCCTCGTTTCGCGGGATGGCTGCCGGCCCTCTGCACGAGGTCCGGCCCGGCGGTCTCGACGACGCCGGGCGCCTGCTGTCCCGAATTACTTGAGCTCGACCTCGGCGCCGGCGTCCTCGAGCTTCTTCTTGATCTCCTCGGCCTCGTCCTTGGAGACCTGCTCCTTGACGGCCTTGCCACCGGCTTCCACCAGATCCTTGGCTTCTTTCAGGCCAAGGCCGGTGATCGCGCGCACTTCCTTGATCACGTTGATCTTGGAGGCGCCGGCCGACTTCAGGATGACGTCGAACTCGGTCTGCTCTTCGGCGGCAGCCGCACCGGCGCCAGCATCGGCGGGGCCGGCCATCATCACCGCGCCGCCGGCGGCGGGCTCGATGCCATACTCGTCCTTGAGGATGGTTTTCAGTTCCTGTGCCTCGAGCAGCGTGAGGTTCACGATCTCTTCGGCGAGTTTCTTCAGATCAGCCATTTTGAGACTCTTTCCGTATCAGTGTGTTTCCAACGTCGGGCGGGATGCCACGACAAGGGTGTCTTGATTGCCTTACGCGGCCTCGGCCTTCTCTTCGATGGTCGAGAGGATGCTCGCGATGTTCGAAGCAGGCGCGCCGATCGCACCGGCGATGTTCGAAGCGGGTGCGCCGATGCAGCCGACGATCTGAGCGATGAGCTCGTCACGCGACGGCATTTTCGACACGGCTTCGACACCGGCCCGGTCCAGGGCCGTCTCACCCATTGCCCCGCCGAGGATCTGGAACTTCTGGTTCCCCTTGGCGAAGTCCTCGGCCACCTTGGCTGCCGCCACGGGGTCCTCGGAGAAGGTGAGCACGGTCATGCCCGACAGAAGGTTCGCGATGCTGGCGCAGGGCTTCCCCTCAAGGGCGATCTTGGCGAGCCTGTTCTTGGCGACGCGTACGGAGCTTTCGGCCGCGCGGGCGCGGGCGCGAAGATCCTGCATCTCGGCAACCGTGAGACCCTCGTAGTGGGCAACCACCACGACGCCAGAGCTTTCGAAGATCTGGCCGAGTTCCTCGACCACTTTCTCTTTCTGGGCTCTATCCACAGTTTCACTCCAGGTTTGGAGGGGCGTGCCCCTCCGGCTCAGCTCTGCCGCCCCGAGGGACGGCGTTCGGGTCCGTTTTCAGGGTCCCGAGGCCTCGATCGCCCGAGGGTGCGGACACCCTGCGGAAATCTTGTCTCGATCCCCATCTCGGGAAGGAATTACAGGACGCGGCGCGCCCAACCCTCCGTCTCGGACAGGACGAGGCCCGAGGGCCCCGCCACCCGGCGCCACCCGAAGGCGGCGCCGAATTCCATCACTCGGCGGCCTTCGCCGCGGACGCGCCCGACATGGCGGAATCCACGCTCACCGAGACGCCCGGCCCCATGGTGGAGCTGAGCGAGATCTTGCGCATGTAGGTGCCCTTGGCACCCGTGGGCTTGGCCCGGGCCACGGCATCCACGAAGGCGCGCAGGTTCTCGACCAGCTTGGCATCGTCGAACGACGCCTTGCCGATGCCCGCATGCACCACACCGGCCTTCTCGGCCTTGAACTGCACCTGGCCACCCTTGGCGGCCTGGACGGCCTCGGCCACGTCCATCGTCACCGTGCCGACCTTGGGGTTCGGCATCAGGTTGCGCGGACCGAGGATCTTGCCCAGACGGCCGACGACCGGCATCATGTCGGGCGTCGCGATGCAGCGCTCGAACTCGATCGTGCCGCCCTGGATCGTCTCCATCAGGTCCTCGGCGCCCACGATGTCGGCACCGGCTTCCTTGGCCTCGTCGGCCTTGGCGCCCCGGGCGAACACGGCCACCCGGACATCCTTGCCGGTGCCGTTGGGCAGGCTGACCACGCCGCGGACCATCTGGTCCGCATGGCGGGGATCGACGCCCAGGTTCATCGCCACCTCGATGGTCTCGTCGAACTTGGCGGAGGAATTGGCCCGGATCAGCGCCACGGCCTCCTCGACCGAAAGCTGCTCCTTGCCGGCGACGGCCTCGCGGGCGGCGCGGGTGCGTTTACCAAGCTTGCCCATCACTTCACCTCGATGCCCATGGAACGGGCGCTGCCGAGGATGATCTGCATCGCATCCTCGATGGAATTGGCATTGAGGTCCTTCATCTTGGCCTCGGCGATTTCCTTGACCTGCGCAGCGGTGACGCTGCCCACCGTCTCGCGGCCCGGCAGCTTGGCGCCGGACTTCAGATTGGCGGCCTTCTTGAGATAGTAGGACGCCGGCGGCGTCTTGATATCCATCGTGAAGGACTTGTCCTGGTAGTAGCTGATCACGGTGGGGCACGGCGCGCCGGGCTCCATGTCCTGCGTCTTGGCGTTGAACGCCTTGCAGAATTCCATGATGTTGATGCCGCGCTGGCCCAGCGCCGGACCCACCGGGGGGCTCGGGGTGGCCTTGCCGGCAGGCACCTGCAGCTTCATCTTGCCAACGAGTTTCTTGGCCATATGGCCTCTCCTTCCTTCCAACGCCCGGATGACGCGTCACCCGGGACTTCGTGTTGTGTGGTCCGGCCGGTGCGTCGCGACGCCCGCGCCTCCCACGCCCTCGCGTCAGCCCTGCTTGGTGACCTGCGCGAATTCCAGATCGACCGGGGTTTCCCGGCCGAAGATCGACACCATCACCTTGAGGCGCTGGTTGTCCTCGTCCACTTCCTCGACCATCCCGTCGAAATCCTCGAACGGGCCGTCGTTGACCTTGACCCTCTCGCCGATCTCGAAATGGATGAGCGTGCGCGGGGCGTCCTCGCCCTCCTGCACCCGGTTCAGGATCGTGTTGACCTCGGCGTCGCGCATCGGCATCGGGCGGCCCTGCGGCCCGAGAAACCCCGTCACGCGGTTGATCGAGTTGATCAGGTGATAGGTCCGGTCGGACATCTCCATGCGCACGAGAACGTAACCGGGCATGAAGCGGCGCTCGGTCGTGACCTTCTTGCCGCGGCGCACCTCGATCACCTCCTCGGTGGGCACGAGAACTTCCTCGATCTCGTCCTCGAGGCCGGCCTCCGCTGTGGCGGTCCTGATCTGTTCGGCGATCTTCTTTTCGAAATTCGAAAGGACGCTCACCGAATACCACCGTTTCGCCATGCTGCCTCAGCCTCTGTCCTGCCCGGCCAGGGCCGGAATTTCCAATTTTTTCAGTGGATTGCCCACCATCTTCCGAAACAAAAGCGGCGCGCAACTCGAATCGCCGCACGCCATTTTCCGGAGAATGCGCCGTGACCTACCCGTGATGCGGCGCGAATTCAAGGGGCATGGGCGATTTTCGGCCGGCGGGCCGGTTTCAGCCGAAGGCGCCCAGAACCGCCTGGAGCCCGCTGCGGATCGCCAGGTCCACGATGCCGAAGAAGATGGCGGTGATCGTGGCCATGATGAACACCATCACCGTGGTCAGGAACACCTCGCGCCGGGTGGGCCAGACCACCTTGGACACTTCGGCCCGGGTCTGCTGGATGAACTGGAGCGGGTTGGTCTTGGCCATGGTCTACCTTTCGCGCCGCGGACTGGCGTTGCACATACGCGCGCGGCCCGTGCTTTTCAAGCCCACAACGGGCCGGCGGCGGCGGGCCGGCGGGACATGCGGGCCCGGTCGGGCCGTCAGCCGATGCGCCTTCGCCCGATGCCCGTCGCGCGGGCCGGCGGCGCGCGCCGGGCGCGGCCGGCCCGGTCCGGGCAATCCCGGACCCGGGCCAGGCCGGTGCCGGGCGGCGGCGTCAGTCGTCCCAGCGGCCCCGGACGGTCTCGCCGGTCACCGGGTGGATATAGGCCTCCACCCGCATCCCGTTGCCGTCGATCATCTCCACCTCGTAGACGCCATAATCGGTGTCGATCTCACGGATCACGTAGCCCTGGGCCTCCAGCTTCTGCGCCAGCGCCGAGACGCTCATCCACTCCGAGCGGGGCGGCATGTCGCCGAAGCGGCGGTTGTCGTCGTCGGAGGCCTGCGCGCCCGCGGTGAAGCCGGAGGCGGCGGTGGCGAGGGCTGCGGCGAACAGGATGGTGCGCGTCATGGTCGAACTCCTTCGGTTGCTGCGGCGGGAGTGCCGCGATCGACAGGGGCATTGTGCCGCGACTCGCCTGACGGCAGGCTGACGGCCGCTGTCAGCTTGCCGTCAGGTTGCGCGCGCTACAGAATGTCTCCCATGACCCGCGCCATCACCCTTCTGCTGATCCTGCTTGCCGCGCCGGCGCTCGCCGACCGGAAGGACCATGATCGCGCCCGCGAGGCGCTGGAGAAGGGCGAGGTGCTGCCGCTTGCCCGGATCCTGACGATCGCCGAGGCCGAAACCGGCGGCCGCGTGATCGAGGTGGAGTTCGAGCGCGACGACGGCCGCTGGATCTACGAGATGGACCTGGTGACGCCGGGCGGCCGGCTGGTGGAGCTGGAAATCGACGGCGCAAGCGGGCGGATCCTCGAACGCGACTACGACGACGAATACGACTATGACGATGACGACCACTATGACGACGACGAATACGACGACCGGGGCCGGAACGACTGATGCGCGCCCTGGCGGTAGAGGACGATCCGCGCATCGCGGCCGACGTCGCGGCCGCGCTGCGGGGCGCGGGCTTTCGCGTGGAAACCTGCGCCGATGGCGAGGAGGCCTGGTTTCTCGGCGACACCGAAGACTATGACCTGGTCGTGCTGGACCTGGGCCTGCCGGGCATGGACGGGCTGTCGGTGCTCAAGCGCTGGCGCGCGGGCGGGCGCGAGATGCCGGTGCTGGTGCTGACCGCCCGCGGCACTTGGCAGGAACGGGTGGAGGGCATCGAGGCGGGCGCCGACGACTACCTGCCCAAGCCCTTCCGGATGGAGGAACTGGTGGCGCGCGCCCGGGCGCTGGTGCGCCGCAGCGCCGGCCGCGGCGGCGCGGTGCAGGAGGTGGGCGCGCTGAGCCTCGACACCAACCGCATGACGGTCGCGGTGCGGGGCGTTCCGGTGGCGGCGACCGCGCTGGAATACCGGCTGCTCGCCTATCTCGCCGTTCACCGCGACCGGGTGATCCCGCCCACCGAACTGCTGGAGCATCTCTACGGCGACGAGGATTCGCGCGAGGCCAACGCGCTGGAGGCGGTGATCGCGCGGCTGCGGCGCAAGCTGGGCGCGGGGGTGATCGGCACGCGGCGGGGCTTCGGCTATTTCCTCGAAGGCGGCGGCGCATGACGGCCCTGGCGCTGCGCTGGCGGCTTCTGGGCGCGGGCGCGGTGGCGGTGATCGTGGCGCTGGCGCTGGCCGCCGCCGGGCTGGCGCAGCTCTTCGGCACCCATGTCGAGCGCCGCGCGCTGGCCGAGCTCTCGGTGCAGCTGGACCAGGTGCTGGCGGGGCTCGCGCTGGAGGAAGGCGCCCTGACCCTCGCCACTCCGCCCGCCGATCCCCGTTTCGCGCGCCCCTATGGCGGGCTCTACTGGCAGATCATGCAGGGCGGGACGCCGCTGCGGTCGCGGTCGCTCTGGGATGCGGAGCTGCAGCTTCCTGCCGATCCTCTGGAGACGGGCGCCCCGCACGCCCACCGGCTGGCCGGCCCGGGCGGCACCGAGCTGCTGGTGCTGGAACGCAGCGTGATGCTGCCGGCCCGTCTGGGCGGCGGCACCGCGCGGGCCGCCGTGGCCGTGGAGACGGCGGAGCTGGCCGCGGCCCGGCGCGCCTTCGTGGCCGACATGGCGCCCTATCTCGCGCTGCTCGGGCTGGTGCTGATCGCGGCGCAATGGGCACAGGTCACCGTCGGCCTGCGCCCGCTGGGCCGGATCGGTGCGCGCATCGCCGCGCTGCGCTCCGGCACCGCCACCCGGATGGGCGCGGACTGGCCGCGCGAGATGCGCCCGCTCGCCGCCGAACTGGACGGCCTGCTGGCCAAGCGCGAGGCCGATGTGGAAAAGGCCCGCGCCCGCGCCGGAGACCTGGCCCACGGGCTCAAGACACCGCTTCAGGCGCTCCTGGGCGAGGCCGGACGGCTGCGCGCCGCCGGCAAGGCGGATGCGGCGGACGGGATCGAGGAGATCGCCGAGACCATGCGCAGCCATGTGGAGCGCGAACTGGCCCGCGCCCGCAGCGCCGCGCAGGCCCGCCGCGGGCGGGCCGAGGCCGCCACCGTGGCGCGGCGCGTCGTCTCGGTGCTGACCCGAACCCCCGAGGGCGGGCGGCTGGACTGGCGGGTCACGATCCCCGAAGGGCTCTGGCTGGCGCTGGACGAGGCCAGGCTGGCCGAGGCGCTGGGCGCGCTGGCCGAGAACGCGGCGCGCCATGCCCGCAGCCGCGTGAGCCTGCACGCGGATCGCGCGGGCGCGCGCATCGTTCTGAGCGTGCGGGATGACGGCCCCGGCCTGCCCCCGGACCGGCTTGCCGCGGTCACGGCCCGCGGCGTCCGCGCCGATGAGACCGGCCCCGGCCTGGGCCTGGGCCTTGCCATCGCCGCCGAGATCGCGGAGGCCGCCGGAGGCGGGCTCGCGCTGGACTCCGCGGCCCCCGGCCTGATCGCCCGGCTGGACCTGCCCGCGGCCTGAGCCCCGGCCTGAGCCCCGGGCCGGGACCGGGACGGGCTCGGGACGGGGACGCCCGAACCGCCCCGCTCAATCCCCGCAATTGTTGTGACGCCGCCACATCTCCGGGTTGTGGCCCTCGGGCACGGCGGCGCAGGGGTCTGCCGCGCCATAGCCGCGCAATTCGTTGTAGCGGGCGATCTGCGCCTCGCTCAGCAGGGGCGGCGTTTCGAGATGCCGCGACAGGTGGACAAGGCGCAGCTCGGCGCGGGCCTCGGCCGCGGCGTCGATCAACTGCCCGAGCCGCTCGCGGTCGAGGCCGCCCGCGCGAAACGCCGCCTCCAGCGCCTGCTCGGCGGCGATGAACCGCTGCCCCGCCGCACGGGCCTCCTGCTGCATCTCGTCGAAAATGGTCTCCAGGGCGGTCACCTGCGCCGCGCTCAGGCCGATCTCCTCGCTAAGCTCCAGCAGATGTGCGGGCCCGGGCACGCCATTCAGTTCGGCGGGCAGCGCAAGGCCCCAGCCGGCGCCGCGACGCAGCTCGTCCAGATCCGCCTCCGAGAGGCTCTTGATCTCACGGGCCTGCATGCCGGCATAGGGCGCATGGCCGTGCTCCTGGGCAGTGGCCATGACGGGCATCCACAGGGTTGCAACAACAAGGGCGATACGGATCATCGGCGGTCTCCTCCGGTTTGGGCCTCGTCTCTCGCATCCCAGACGCCTCTCGCATATGACTGCGATCATGTCCGACCCGCCAAAGCCATTTTTCGCCGATGCCACGCCCCGCCCTCCGGTGGCCGAGAAACCGCCGCTCCGCGCGGGTGACGCGGCCATCTCCCTTTTGCTGCCGCGCGCAGGCGGCGCCGAGCTTGACCGGAATTCGGGCCAGGAGCACCACCTGATCCTGCACCGCACGGGGCCTCGACAGGCGCCTGTCGAGGCGTCTGCCCGGTCGCCGGTCCATCAATGCGGCGCGGTGGCCTCCGGGCCCGGCATGGCGACGGTGCGGCCGCGCGGCAGGCAGCGCGCGCGGGTGCGGGCGGCCCCGGCGCGGGCCGGGCATCGGGCGAAAAGCCGCGCCCGCAGCGTCCGGGCGGCGCGGCCGCGGGCCGGCATCCGCACCCTGCCCCGGGTGGCAGGCCGCCTCGACGCCTGGCCGGCAGAGCTCAAGCGGTTGCCCGGAAAGCGCCACGGGCAGGAGGTGGCGGCGCAACCGGCGTCACCCGCGAGGCGCTTTGCCGGGACCGCGCGCAGCGGCGCATGGCGCGCGACGGCGCATGATCCCCGCCGGATCGAAGACCGCGCCCGTGCCGGTCGGCAACGCGGGCTTCCCGCACCCTTCGTGAAACTGACATCCTGACCGTGGAGAAGGACACCCGCCCCTTGCAGCCCCGGGAACGCACATGACCGCCAGATCGCCGCAGGAACCGCAAGAACTGCAGGCAGAGCCCCCCCGCCCCGAGGGCGGCAGCGCCCGAGAGGTGTTCGCGGCCTTCCTGAAGCTGGGGCTGACCTCCTTCGGCGGCCCGATCGCGCATCTGGGCTATTTCCGCGAGGAGCTGGTGACCCGGCGGGGCTGGTTGTCGGATCACGCCTATGCCGACCTCGTCGCCCTGTGCCAATTCCTGCCCGGCCCCGCCTCCAGCCAGGTGGGCTTCGCGCTGGGGCTGATGCGGGCGGGCTGGCTCGGGGCCTTGGCCGCCTTCACGGCTTTCACCCTGCCGTCGGCCCTGATCCTGCTGGCCTTCGCGCTGAGCGCCGCCGCCTGGGGCGGACCGTTGGGCACCGGCGCCTTGCACGGGCTGAAGATCGTGGCCGTCGCCATCGTGGCGCAAGCGGTCTGGGGCATGGCGAAAAGCCTCTGCCCCGACCGCGAACGCGCCGCGGTCGCGGTGGGCGCGGTGGCGGTGCTGGCCGTCCTGCCCGGCGCCGCCGGCATGATGGGCGCCATCGTGCTGGGCGGGCTGGCCGGGCTCGCCCTGCGGCGCGGAAGCGACCGGCCGGTGGGCGGCCATGTCGCCCTGCCCGTCACCCGCGCGCAGGCATGCGCCGCGCTCGCGCTCTTCGCCGGGCTGCTGGTCCTGCTGCCGCTGCTGGCCGGGCAATCGCAGGCGCTGGCGGTGATCGACGGCTTCTACCGGGCGGGCGCGCTGGTCTTCGGGGGCGGCCATGTGGTGCTCCCGCTGTTGCAGGCCGAAACCGTCGCCCCCGGCTGGGTGACGGAAGATGCCTTCCTCGCGGGCTACGGCGCCGCGCAGGCGGTGCCGGGGCCGCTCTTCACCTTCGCGGCCTATCTCGGGGCGGTGCTGGGGCCCGCACCGAACGGCATCGCCGGGGCCGTTCTGGCGCTGCTGGCGCTGTTCCTTCCGGGCGTCCTGCTTCTGGTGGGGTCCCTGCCGTTCTGGGACGCGTTCCGCAGCAAGGCCTGGGCGCAATCCGCGATGCAGGGCGCGAATGCCGCGGTCGTCGGTATCCTCGGGGCCGCGCTCTACTCCCCGGTCTTCACCTCCGCGATCGGGGACGTGCGGGACTTCACGCTGGCGCTGGCCTGTTTCGTGCTGCTGATGGCGTGGAAGACGCCGCCCTGGGCCGTCGTGATCGTGGCGGTGGCGGGCGGCGTGCTCCTGTCTCTCGCAGCTTGAGCCGGCTCAGGGCCTGTAGGCCGCATCCTGCTGCCAGCCGGTGAAGCCGGACTGCATGACGACGACGTTCGACCGCCCGGCCACCCGCAGCGCGAAGGCCGCCTGCGCCGACAGGCTACCGGTGTTGCAGAAGAGGATCGTCATGCGATCCTCGGGGATCTCGTCGATCCGGTCGAGCACTTCGCGCCACTCGATGTTGACGGCGCCGGGAATCGTGGCCTCCTCGAACTGGACCGCGTCGCGGGTATCGACAAAGAGCGCGCTCTCGAAGACGGCCTGGTCGAGTTGCCGGGGCAGGATGATGCCGGATTCGTAGTCCGAGAACATCAGGTATTCCTGCATGGCCTCAACGGCGGTGTCCTGCGCCATCGCAGGCGCTGCGTGCAGCCCGAGCGCGACGGTCGTCGCCAAAAATAGGTGTTTCAGGGTCATCCGGGGGTCTCCTCCGTTTCGGATTGTCGTTTTTTTGACCGGCCTCAGAACACCAGCACCTTGTCGGCGGCGAGCGTCGCCTTGGCGAGTTCATCCATCGTCGAGCGGGTCGGCCCTTCCATCATGTCGCCCTCGGCGAGGCCGCGCGCATCCATGCAGGTGCCGCACATCAGCACGCGTCCCCGGGACGACAGGACCCGGCGGATCATCCGCTCGAGGTTGTAGTAGCCATCGGGCGTCTTCTGCCCCGCCTTCGCGCAGAGCACCGCGTCCGCCATCAGGAAGACGGTGATCTCCGCGTCAGGGTCGTTCTTGGCCAGCGCGTGAGCCATGCGCAGGCCGTTGAAGCTGCGCTCGGTGCCATAGGGCGGGTCGTTCAGCAGGATCAGGTGTTTCATGTGGGCGCTCCTTCGCGAGCCGGATTGAGCCGCGGGTGGGTTTCCTCGCCGAGCCAGAAGAGCACGGCGCCGGAGACGAACATCGAGATGGCGACGAACCAGAAGGCGGCTTCCGCAGCACCCGTCAGGCTGGCGGCCAGCCCGAGGCCAAGCGCGCCGATGGCGTAGCCGAGGTCGCGCCAGAAGCGGTAGATGCCGATGGCCGAGCCGCGCCAGGCGGGCGGCGTGATGTCGGCCACGGCCGCCGAGAGGTTCGGGTAGAGGAGCGCCATGCCGAAGCCCGCCACGCCCGCCGAGACCGACCACCAGAGCGCGCCCGTGCCCATGACCACCATGGCCACGCCCGCGCCGCAGATCCACATGCCCAGCACGTTGGGCCAGAACCGGCCGACGTGGTCCGAAAGCCGCCCGGTGACAAGCTGCGAGCCGCCCCAGACGAAGCCATAGACGCCGACGATCCAGCCGACCTCCGTCAGGGTGGCGCCTTGGCCCACAAGGAAGACCGGGAACAGCGCCCAGACCAGCGCATCGACGAATTTTTCGACCAGCCCGGCCTGTGAGATCGCGAAGAGGCGGCGGTCGCGCCAGCTCATCAGCGCGAAGACCTCGCCCGTGGTGGGATGCTCGGAGACACCTTGCGGGTAGCGCGGCAGGGATTTCGGCGGGGCGGCCTTGTGAGCGGCGGTCTCGGCCCTGGCCCATGGCAGCGTGTCCTGCACCCAGACCACGGTCAGGAGCAGCGCCAGCAGGACCACGGCCATCCCGAAGTCCAGCAAGCCAGCACGGGCCCCCAGCCACTCGGCGGCATAGGCGGTCAGGATGCCTGCGATCGCGACGCCGACATAGCCGGAGAACTCGTTGAGCCCCATGGTGAGCCCGCGTTCCTCGGCCTTGGTGATGTCGAGTTTGGCGGTCTGCGTCATCGACCAGCAGAGGCCCTGATTAACGCCGAGAAGCACGGTCGCGGCGACGATCCAGTTCCAGTCCGGCGCATACCAGATCATCACCGGGATCGGCAGTGCTGCGACCCACCCCCAGAACAGGACCCGCTTGCGCCCGATGCGTTCCGACCAGCGGCCGGCGACGAAGTTCATCACCGCCTTCACCGCGCCGAAGGCCACGACGAAGGACGCCAGCAAAAGGAACGAGCCGCGCTCCAGCCCGAATTCGCTTTCGGCCAGTGCCGGAACCACGGTGCGCGTCATGCCGATGGCGAACCCCACCAGCATCACCTGGATCAGTTGATGCGCGACCTGCACCCGGTTCTCGCGGAGGCCGCGCGTGAACTCGCTTGCGGTCATTCGGCGGGCTCCTTCACCGTGATGCGCGGGTCGAGCGCATGGCCCGAGGCCGGCCCGCGCAGCGGCTGGACCAGCATCCGGTCGAGCCACAGGTCGCGGCGGGTGCGGAACTGCTCAATGCCGATCTCCATCCCCTCGTGGCCCCTCGCGGGTTGCGCGATATAGGTGCCCAGAAGCCGGTCCCACCACGGCAGGTTGAAGCCGTAATTCGAGTTGGTCTCGCGCGGATCGACGGAATGGTGCACGCGGTGCATGTCGGGCGTCACCACGACGAGGCGCAGCACGCGGTCCACCGGGCGCGGCAGGTCGATATTGGCGTGGTTGAAGAGCGCGGTGGCGTTCAGGATCACCTCGAACAGCAGCACCGCGACGGCCGGGGGCCCGAGCGCCGCGACCACCGCGAGCTTGATCCCCATCGAGATCAGGATTTCTACGGGGTGAAACCGCAGGCCGGTGGTCGCATCGAAGTCGAGATCGGCATGGTGCATCCGGTGCAGCCGCCACAGACCGGGGATCGCGTGGAACATCACGTGCTGGAGGTAGATCGCCAGATCGAGAACCAGCAGGGAGACGACGATGGCGACCCAGAACGGCATGTCGATATTGTTGAAGAGGCCCCAGCCGCGCTCCTCGGCCATGACCGCGAGGCCCACCGCGATGATCGGGAAGGTCAGCCGCAGGATCGCGGTGTCCAGCGCCACGAGCGCGAGGTTGTTCGTCCAGCGGATGACGCGCGGGATCTCGCGCCTGCGGCGCGGCGCCGCCACCTCCCAAAGCGCCATCGCCGCCAGAACACCCAGAAAGGCGGCGAGGCGGATCGTCGGCTCGGCGGCGAGGATGGTTTCGGACATGCGGCGCGGACCTTGGGGCTTGTGGGCAGCGATGGACTCGCTATGATTCAAGTTATCACTTGATTGATTTATCGTCCGGAGGCGTCCCTTGTCAATCAGCCCGAAACTGGCCCTGCTGGAAGAATACGCCCTCGTCGCGCGCGCCCTGTCCGCCCCGGCCCGGCTGTCGCTCCTCGAGCAGCTCGCGCAAGGCGAGCGTGGCGTGGAGGCGCTGGCGCAAAAGACCGGCCTGAGCGTCGCCAACTGCTCGCAGCACCTTCAGAGCCTGCGGCGCGCGGGCCTCGTCACCAGCCGCCGCGACGGCAAGGCGGTGATCTACCGCCTGACGGACGCGAAGACGCTGGAACTCATGGATCTTCTGCGCGTCGTCGCCGAGCGGAACCTCGCGCAGGTCGAGCGCATCCTGCGGGGCCTCTCGGGCGGCGAGGACGCCCCCGAACCCGTCAGCCGCGCGGACCTCGCCGCGCGTCTCGCGGAAGGCACCGTCACCGTGCTCGACGTGAGGCCCGCCGACGAATTCGCCGCGGGCCACATTCCCGGCGCGCTCAACGCGATGCTGGCGGAACTGGACGATGTTCTGCCGACGCTCGCGCCCGATGCCGAGATCGTCGCCTATTGCCGCGGGCCCTATTGCATCTATGCCCACCAGGCCGTCGCCGCCCTGCGCAAACACGGATTCGATGCGCGCCGCCTCGAAGGCGGCCTGCCCGAATGGCGCGAGGACGGCCGGGAGGTGGCGATGTCGGATATCCGGTAGCCGCCATATCCCGGCCTCGGGAAACCCGCAATCTTCTGAGTCCAGAAGCCATGCATCCCGGTTGACCGGCCGGAGCCCGCGCGGCCCGCGCGGCTTGCCTTCCCGAAACGAGGCGGCAGGATGCCCGTGCATGTCCGGCTGACCGGCGCGGGGGATGGATCGGCTGCGGGTGGCCTGCCCGAACAGGGTAAGCACAGCCACCGTCCCGGGCATCTCTTGGCCGGATGGGCTGGCGCAGGATCACACCGCGCCGTGCCGGATGCGCCAACCCGTTCCTCTGCGCCATCTGCATCGCCGCTGCCGTCACGATCCGGTGGCGCGTCGTGACCCCGGCATGCTCTCGGACCCCGGCGGATCGTCTCGCCTCTCCGGCCGGGAAAAGCCGGGGTCAGGAGGCCTGGCCGCCGGTCATGCGGGCCCAGAGACGAGGGGCCATCGGGCCCACCTGCGCCTCGATCGCCGCCAGCGCCTCGACCACCAGATCCTCGCGCCAGCGCGGGCCCACCACCTGCACCCCGATCGGTTGCGGGCCTTGCGGAAGGCTGGCCAGCCCGGCGGGCACGTTGCCGGCGGGCAGGCCCAGGAAATTCATCGCGAAGGACCACACCGCCGAGCCCAGCGCCTCGGTCATGCCCTCGGCGCCTTCCAGATCCCGGTCGGGGGCGAAGAACGGATGCGCGAGGAAGGGGGTAAGCGCCAGCGGATAGTCCTGCTGGAAGAGCGCCCAGTCGCGCGCCATGCGGCTGCGTTCGGCCATCGCGCGCAGCAGTTCGGCGCCTTCGAGCGGGGGGTACTGGCGGAAATATTCCCGGAAAAGCGCCTGAATCGCCGGCGAGCCGTGGGCCTCGATATCGGGGCCCATCAGCGCCTTCACCTCTCCCAGCAGCGCGCGGTAGCCGGTGCGGGCTGTCTCGGGCATGGCGGGCGGGGTGATCTCCTCCACCGCGTAGCCCGCGGAGCAGAGCGCCTGCGCGGCACTGTCGAGCGCGGCGGCGACCTCCGGGTGGAGCGGGGTGCCGAAGGTCTCCCTGGTGAAGGCCACGCGGATCGGCCGGGGCAGCGGTGCGCCGGCATAGGGCAGCGGCACGTGGAACGGGTCGCGCGGGTCGGGGGCCATGAGCGCGGGCAGGGCCAGCGCCAGGTCCGCGGCGCTGCGCGCCAGCACGCCCTGCACCGACATGGATTGCGCCAGCAGACCGCGCTCGGCCTTTTGCGAGGGGTTGAAGGCGGGCACCCGGCCGAGCCCGGGCTTGACCGTGACCGCGCCATTGGCCGAGGCCGGGAAACGCAGGCTGCCGCCGATGTCGTTGCCATGCGCCAGCGCCCCGATCCCCGCCATCACCGCCGCGCCCGCCCCGCCCGACGAGCCGCCGGGCGAGACGTGATCGCCCCAGGGGTTGCGGGTGCGCCCGTGCAGCGGGTTGTCGGTATCGGCGCGGAACGAGAATTCCGGCGTGTTGGTGCGCCCGATCGGCACCGCGCCCGCGGCCAGCAGGTTCGTCACCACCGGCGCGTCGGCGGGCGCGATCAGGCCGCGAAAGGCCGCCACGCCGTTATCGGTGGCCTGGCCCTTCTGGTCGACATTGATCTTGATGGTGACCGGCACGCCGTGCAGCGGGCCCGCGGGCTCGCCCCGGGCGCGGCCGGCGTCGAGGGCGGCGGCGCGGGCGCGGGCCGCCTCGGCCATGGGGGCCACCACCGCGTTCAGCGCCGGGTTGACCTCGGCCATGCGGTCGAGGGCCGCGTCGATGGCCTCCGCCGCGGTGAGCCGGCCCGCGCGGATGGCGGCGGCGGTCTCGGCGGCGCCAAGGCGCCAGGGAGGGGGGGTGTCCGACATGGCAGGGCTCCGTCCGGTCAGGGGCTCGGTGTGAAGGCGAGGACGTGCACGATCTTCGATGTCGCGATCATGGGGTTCCGATCCGGTGCGGGCGACGGCGCGGCCCGCTTGCCCGGCAAGGCTAGCCGCCGCCGCAACCGGGTGCAAGCGGGCGGGACGGGACGACGGCACGGCCCGCCCGCGGGGAACCCTCCGCCCGGTGTGTTTCAGGATCATGGAAAGGCTTTGCCCGCCCCCGCCGCATTCCCGTCGCCCCCCTGGCCGGAGGGCGCTGGTCCGGCGGCGGACTGTGCCCTGTTCCGGCCCGCCGGGGCGGGCGGTCCGCTTCCCGGGCGGGCGGCGCCGGATCGCGCGCGGCGCCGGCCCGGCCAGGGTGGGTCGAGACCCACCCTACCCGCCTGTCCGGCCGGCCTCGCCCCCCGGGCATCCCGCGCGGCCTGCCGCCCCGGACCAACGGCCCGGCGCCGTGCGACTCTCCTTGACCAGATCCCGTTTCCGCCGCATATCGCCAGCCATGAGCACACCCTTGTCCCGCATCCGCAATTTCTCCATCGTCGCCCATATCGACCACGGGAAATCCACCCTGGCCGACCGGCTGATCCAGCTCACCGGCACCGTGGCCGAACGCGACATGAAGGAACAGCTTCTCGACGCGATGGATATCGAGCGCGAGCGCGGCATCACCATCAAGGCCAACACCGTCCGGATCGAATATCCCGCGAAGGACGGCCAGACCTACATCCTCAACCTGATCGACACGCCCGGCCACGTTGATTTCTCCTACGAGGTGAGCCGCTCGATGCAGGCGGTGGAGGGCTCGCTGCTGGTGGTGGACGCCACCCAGGGGGTGGAGGCGCAGACGCTCGCCAATGTCTACCAGGCCATCGACGCCGATCACGAGATCGTCCCGGTGCTCAACAAGATCGACCTGCCCGCCGCCGATGCCGAGCGGGTGGCCGAGCAGATCGAGGACGTGATCGGGATCGACGCCTCCGAGGCCTGCCTGATCTCGGCCAAGACCGGCGTGGGCATCCCCGACGTGCTCGAGGCCATCGTCACCCGCCTGCCGGCCCCGCCCGCCGGCGACCGCGACGCCCCGCTCAAGGCGATGCTGGTCGATTCGAAATACGACCCCTACCTGGGCGTCGTGGTGATCGTGCGGGTGATCGACGGGGTGCTGAAGAAGGGCCAGCGCATCCGCATGATGCGCACCGGCGGCACCTACGACATCGACCGCGTCGGCGTCTACCGCCCCGCCATGCAGGACGTGGCCGAGCTGGGTCCCGGCGAGATCGGCTTCATCACCGCCTCGATCAAGCAGGTGCGCGACACCCGCGTGGGCGACACCATCACCACCGAGAAGAAGGGCTGCGAGACCCCGCTTCCCGGCTTCAAGCCCTCGATCCCCGTGGTGTTCTGCGGTCTCTTCCCGGTGGACTCCGCCCAGTTCGAGGACCTGCGCGACGCCATCGAGAAGCTCGCCCTGAACGACGCCTCCTTCACCTCAGAGATGGAAAGCTCCGCCGCGCTGGGCTTCGGCTTCCGCTGCGGCTTCCTGGGGCTTTTGCACCTGGAGGTGATCCGCGACCGGCTGGAGCGCGAATACGATATCGAGCTCATCACCACGGCGCCCTCGGTGATCTACCACATCTTCATGCGCGACGGCAGCTTCATCGAGCTGCACAACCCCGCCGACATGCCCGACCCCTCGCTGATCGACCATATCGAGGAGCCGCGCATCAAGGCCACGGTCATGGTGCCCGACGATTACCTGGGCGACGTGCTGAAACTGTGCCAGGACCGCCGCGGCATCCAGCTCGACCTCACCTATGCGGGCAACCGCGCGATGGTGGTCTACGACCTGCCGCTCAACGAGGTGGTGTTCGATTTCTACGACCGGCTGAAATCGGTGACCAAGGGCTATGCCAGCTTCGACTACCAGATGATCGGCTACCGCGAGGACCGGCTGGTGAAGATGCAGATCCTCGTCAACGAGGAGCCGGTGGACGCGCTCTCGACCATGGTGCACCGCGACCGCGCCGAGATGCGCGGCCGGGCCATGTGCGAGAAGCTCAAGGAGCTGATCCCGCGCCACATGTTCAAGATCCCGATCCAGGCGGCGATCGGCGGCAAGGTCATCGCCCGCGAGACGTTGGCCGCGCTGCGCAAGGACGTGACCGCCAAGTGCTACGGCGGCGACGTGACGCGCAAGAAGAAGCTGCTGGAGAAGCAGAAGGCCGGCAAGAAGAAGATGCGCCAGTTCGGCAAGGTCGAGATCCCGCAGGAGGCGTTCATCTCGGCGCTGAAAATGGACAGCTGAGAGCGGGGCTTTCAGCTCCCCTTCGCCCTGGCCGACAGTCTCTCGCCGGGAAGGGGGGCGCGTCTTCTTCCGCTCCCGTGCAGACGATCCGCGCGAAACGGTCCTTGTCCACCTGATGCAGGAGGGCGGCGCGGCGAACTTCCGGCTGCGCCCCGTCGGGCTTGCCCCCTGCTCGGGCATCGACGCGCGCAGCCTTCGGATCATGGCCCGGATTGTCGAGGAGAACCGGGCCCCTGTCGAGGAGGCCCGGCAGGAGCATGTCCGAGACCGAGATGCGCTTCGACGACGACACGATGTGGCTGGGCCTGGCCGATGGCCACAGCCCGCGCGCGGCGCTGGCGTGGTTCCCCCGGCGGCTCTCGGCCAGCCCGGAGGCCCGGACGCAGGTGCATGTCCCGGCCTATGGCCTGCAGCGGGAGGCGCTCGACGAGGACATCTCCATCCCCGCACTGCTCTCGGAGAAGCCGAGACTGGCGGCGGGGTGAGAGTCGGCACGATACGCCAGACGAATGATTCAGCTTTACTTGCGGTGGCTCGGTAATCATGGCGCGCTTTACTGCACCCGAGAACAGTAGGGCGGGTGTCTCCCCGCCTATCGTCAACCATCGCCTAGACAGGCGGGCTGAACCTCGCCCTAAGGCTCTCCCGCTCCCTCGACGCCATTCAGCGCCACCAACTCCATGCCAGAAGGGTAGCGCCCGATCCTCCGGGCGCGCCACCGAGCCTCACCGCACCGGGTTCATCCAGTCACAGCGCAGATGCGCCAAGTGGTCGGCATGATCCCGAATAACATACTCCCGGTTATACGGTTGCAACAGGCCCAACTCATCCTTTCGGCGCAGGGCGGGGGTCACCCCGCCAGGGGCGGCCCCCACCGGAGCGGTCGGGCTGAAGCTCGCGCGGCATATCGAAATGGAGAACCACGCCTTGATGGCGCCCGGTCCCGTGGTATGGTCCCGGTCTTCCGGAGACAGGATCGAGATGCAATGCAGATGATCCGGCCGCACCACCCAGGCATCAATCGCGAAAGGCCCGTCGGCCCGCGTTTGTCGCACCGCCCACGCAACCGCCCCACATGCCGCACCAACTGGTGCGATGCCCGCGCCGCCGGTGCGACGGTGAAGAACGCTTTTGCCCCGTCTTGGCGATTTCGGCGGTCGTTCCACATGTCCGAGGTCACCACAGAAGGGTTGACTTTCGCCTAGCCACCACACCTCACTCCATCGCCACCGCGTCGTCCGGCCAGGGCCAGGGCACGCCCTCCCAGTCGGGGTCGCGGGGGCGCCAGGAGTCGCGGGCCTTCACCGCCTTCCAGCGCGCATAGGCCAGCTCCAGCCGGGCGCGCTCCTTCTCCAGCGAGCGGTTCTCCCAGGTCTCCAGCAGTTCCAGCTGGTCGAGCGGCACCACCGCGCAGACGGTCCGGCCGTGCTTGGTGATCCAGACCCGCCCGCCCTCGTGGCGCACCCATTCCGTCCAGCGGGTGGCGTGGCGGCGGAACTCGGTGACCGGCACGATCCGGTGCGGCGATGTCTGGGGGCGCAGCAGCATCCCGCCAGCCTCCCGCAGCAGGGTGAAGATCCCCCTGCCCCGCCGCGCGGTTCCCGTTGCGCAAGCGCGGGGCATCCGCGCAAAACAAGGGGTCATAAAGGGCATATCTCCCCGACGCGCCGCAACGGCTGACCTGGATCAAGGCCGCGCAACACCCTTCGTGGCAAAGTCTTTCGAGACTGTCAGACAACGAGGCTTCCCAATGGTTACGCTCATGCTCATCCTGCATCTCTTTATCGGCAGCACCATCGCCGGGGTCGCGATCATCGCGGTCCTTGTCGCGGGGCTGGGCACCACCTCGCCCATCGTGATCGCCGGGCTGGCCGGATTTGTCCTTTCGTTTCCGGTGTCCTGGCTCGTCGCCAGACGGCTGATGGAAGAGGGCTGAGATCCCGCGGGGGCGCGCACCCGGGGGGCGGGCGGCGGCGAGTGCCGGGGAGCCGACGGGGCGCCGCCGCCCATTTCAGGGATGCAGGAGCGGGACCAGAGCCCCCTCCGCCGGCCGTTCGATCAGGTCGAGCATTCCGTCGAAAACCCTCGCTTGAGATGGATCCGGCACATCCCGGAGTCCCGATCCCGCAGGTTCTGCGGACAGTCCCACCGGTGTCTCGCCGCGCCGGGCGGATCGCCTCCAGATCCGCCAGATCATTGAAATCCCTTTCATATATCAGATCGAAACGGTGGCAGTCCTCGGGCGACGCCTGCCGCGCCCGCGGGCCCGACAGGTCATGGCCCCGCGCACTGGCGGCGGCCTGCATCGGCCCGTAGGGCGGCGCGCCCACATGCCAATCGCCGGTCCCCGCGCTGTCCGGGCCGAGCCCGTCCGCAAGCTGCCGCATCGCCCCTCCGCCGCCGGCGAAGGGCAGATGTTTCCGGGGCTGACGAAGAGGATACGGCTGGCCATGGGCATCTCCTTTTGGCACCATGACCGGCGCAGGAGACGCGCATGGAAAAGATCGTGATCCTCACCGGGGCGGGCATCTCGGCGGAATCGGGGCTGGGCACGTTCCGCGACGCGGGCGGCATCTGGTCGCGCTACAGCATCGACGAGGTCGCCACCCCGCAAGCCTTCGCACGCAACCCGCGGGTTGTCTCCGACTTCTACAACGCGCGTCGCATCCAGGCCCGCGCGGCCCGGCCCAACGCCGCGCATATCGCCCTGGCCCGGCTCCAGCAGGCGCATCCCGCGGCGGTGACGATTGTCACCCAGAACGTGGACGGGCTGCACGAGGCCGCAGGCGCCGGAGAGGTGATCCACATGCACGGCGCGCTCGACAGGGCGCTGTGCCTGCTTTGCGGGCATCGCTGGCAGGCCCCGGACGAGATGCATCCGGGCGATCCCTGCCCGGCCTGCGAAGCCCCCGGCGCCCGGCCCGACGTGGTCTGGTTCGGCGAGATGCCCTACAGGATGGACGAGATCGCCGAGCGGCTCGCCGCTGCCGATCTCTTCGTTTCGATCGGAACCTCCGGCGAGGTCTACCCCGCGGCGGGCTTCGTGCAGGACGCCGCGCAGGCCGGCCTGCGCACGCTGGAACTCAACCTGGAGCCCTCCTCCGGCAGCCGGCATTTCGACGCGGCCCGGCACGGCCCCGCCACGCGGATCGTCCCCGACTGGGTGGACGAGGTTCTGGCAGGCGGCGCCTGACGCGCCGCCCGCGCTTTGCTCAGTCGTGGTCGTGGCCCATGCCGTGGCCGGTTCCATGCCCGGTGCCGCCGGAATGGCCCATGCCGTGCATCGGCTTGCGCTCCAGGTCGACGGGGACCGTGACGGTCACGTCGCCGGCCTCGCGGAACTCCAGCGTGACCTCGACGGTATCGCCATGCTCCAGGCTCTGCTCGAGTCCCAGGAACATGACATGATGGCCCCCGCGGACCATCTCGATGGTGCCGCCCGCGGGCAGGGCAAAGCCCTCCTCCACATGGATCATCCGCATCACGCCCATGTCGTCCTCGCGGTGGGTGTGAAGCTCGGTCTTGGCGGCGATGCCGGATCGTGCGGCGACAAGGTGATCGTCGGCCTGGCCGGTATTCTCGATGATCATGAAGGCCGCACCGGATTGCGACATCATGGTCGAAACCCGGGCATAGGGATCCTTCACCGCAATATCGGCGGCGAAGGCGGGCATGGCGCAGCTTGCGGCGGCGATGACCGCAAGGAAGGTCTTTGCGGAAAACATGGCGTTTCCTTCGGTATGGGATGTCGGAAGAGGGGTGGCGTCGGTCACGCCCCGACAGGCGGCCCCCGCGCCGGAGGCAGCCCCGGCGCTTGCCGCGGGCGGGCCGCCGCGCCGTCGCGGGGGAAGACCATGTCCGAAAGGACGAGTGCCCCCGCGACGAAGGGAGCCGAAGGTTCCGCCCAGATGAAGAGCGACATCACGCAATCGGGGCAGACATGCGGAGGACCGACCGGATTTCCCTCGGCATCCACCTGCACCGTCAAGACACCGGCGGCGCTGCAGATCACCATCTCGCCCGTGGCCACGGCCTGCCCGCGCGCCACAGCCATTGTCTGGGCGGTCAGCACGAGCACCATGGCCATCAGGAGAGCCTGCAAAGGGCGCGCGATCATCGTCATGAAGGGTATTATCCACGGGGATCAGCCCCCGCCAAGTGCGGCAAATTGGTCCGGGGCCGTGAACTCGCGGGGTTTTCCCTCGGGAACTGCCTTGCCGGCAGCGTCACCACGGTGCCGCGATCGCCCCGCCCGTGGCGGAAACCATGTCCGCAACCAACGCAGAAGGCCCGCCATGCGCCGGCGGGCCATCGCCTAGAAGCCGGGCGCAGGTCAGGCCTGCGCGGTCTCGGCCTTCTGGATCTCGCGCTTGACCTTGCGCGCATTGGTCGACAGCACCGCGTCGTCGGCCTTTGCCAGGAACTTGTCCAGACCGCCGCGGTGATCGACGCTGCGCAGCGCATGCGCCGAGATCCGCAGCTTGACGCCGCGGCCCAGCACTTCGGATTGCAGCGTGACGTCATTCAGGTTCGGCAGGAACCGGCGCTTGGTCTTGTTGTTGGCATGACTGACATTGTTGCCAGACATCGGGCCTTTCCCGGTCAGTTCGCAGCGGCGCGACATGGTCTCATCCTCGTCTTTTCGGCGCGGGCCATGCGTGGCCCGCAATGCAAAAGGGCGCGATGAGCCCGCGCCCGGAAAATCCGTTCGCGGCTGATAGCCCGAACGCCGGGGGGCGTCAAGCGATTCAGCCAGCCTGTTCCCCGCGCAGCCGGGCCAGGATGCGCCCGGCCGCAAGCGCGGGGGTGGCGCGGCCCTCGGCCACGGCATCGCCCTGCTCGGCCATCGCGGCCTTCATCGCGGGCGTGTCGAGCTGCGCCAGCAGGGCCCGGCGCACCTCCTCCTCGAACCAGTACCGCGCCTGGGCGGCGCGGCGGGCCTCGAAATGGCCGGTCTCGCGGCGCCACGCGGCCAGCGCCTGCATCTCGACCCAGGCCTCGGCCAGCCCCGCCTCCTCCACCGCCGAGACGGTGAGCGCCTTGGGAAAGCCCTCGGGATCCTGCGGGCGCTTGCGCAGCAGGCGCAGCGCGCCGGCATAGTCGGCGCAGGTGCGAATCGCGGTGGATTTCAGCTCGCCATCGGCCTTGTTGACCAGGATGATGTCGGCGATCTCCATGATGCCGCGCTTGACGCCCTGCAGCTCGTCCCCGCCGGCGGGCGCGAGAAGCAGCACGAAGAGGTCGGACATCTCGGCCACCACGGTCTCGGACTGGCCCACGCCCACGGTCTCGATCAGGACCACGTCGAAGCCCGCCGCCTCGCAGACCGCCACCGCCTCGCGGGTGCGGCGCGCCACGCCGCCCAGATGGGTCTGCGAGGGCGAGGGGCGGATGAAGGCGTTCGGGTCGCGGCTGAGCCGTTCCATCCGGGTCTTGTCGCCCAGGATCGAGCCGCCGGACCGGGCGCTCGATGGATCGACCGCCAGCACCGCCACGCGCAGGCCTTGCGCCGTCAGCATCCGGCCGAAGCTCTCGATGAAGGTGGACTTGCCCACGCCGGGCGTGCCCGACAGCCCGATGCACAGCGCCTGCCGCCCGGCCCGGCGCAGCGCCTCCAGCAGCGCCACGGCCTGCGCGCGATGATCGGCCCGGCCGCTTTCGATCAGGGTGATGGCGCGGGCCAGCGCGCGGCGGTCGCCGCCGATCACGGCCTGGGCGAGGGCATCTGTGTCCATGGGGCCTCCGGTGGTCTCGGGCGCGCATGTGACCGCAAGCGCGGGGCGCTGTCCAGACCGCGGCGGGCCATGGCTGGCGTCATGCCGTGCGTATTTGGGGAACAATGAAGCGCGGGCAGTGGACGGGCGGGCACGGCTGATGCAGAACACGGGCGATGGTCGATCGGCTGCCCATAGACGAGGCCCTGCCCGGGTTGGTGGAGGCACTGCGCGGCGCGGGGCGCGCGGTGCTGGAGGCGCCGCCGGGCGCGGGCAAGACCACGCGGGTGCCACTGGCGCTCCTGGAGGCGGGGCTCGTGCATGGGCGGATCGTGATGCTGGAGCCGCGCCGGCTGGCGGCGCGGGCCGCGGCCGAGCGCATGGCCGAGACGCTGGGCGAGCCGGTGGGCCGCACCGTGGGCTATCGCATCCGCGGCGAGGCGCGGGTGTCGGAGGCCACCCGGATCGAGGTGGTGACGGAAGGGATCCTGACCCGGCGGATCCAGTCCGACCCGGGGCTTGCGGGGGTGGGTGCGGTACTCTTCGACGAGTTCCACGAGCGCTCGCTGAATGCCGACCTGGGGCTGGCACTGTGCCTGGAGATCGCGGGCGCGCTGCGCGACGACCTGCTCGTGCTGGCGATGTCGGCCACGCTGGATGGCGGGCCGGTGGCGGCGTTGATGGGCGCGCCGCGCATCAGGTCGGAGGGGCGCAGCTTTCCGGTGGAGACGCGCTGGCTGGAGCGTCCGCTGCCCCGGGATGCGCGCCTGCCGGAGGCCACCGCCGACCTGGTGGCGCGCGCGGTGGCCGAGACCGGGGGCGGGGTGCTGGTATTCCTGCCCGGCGAGGGCGAGATCCGGCGGGTGCAGGGGTTGCTGGAGGGACGGCTGCCGGGCGATTGCCGGGTGCGGCCGCTTTTCGGGGCGATGCCGTTCCAGGAGCAGCGCGCCGCGATCCGGCCCGAGCGGGAGGGGCGCAAGCTGGTGCTGGCCACCGCCATTGCCGAGACCTCGCTGACGATCGAGGATATCCGGGTGGTGGTGGATGCGGGCCGTGCGCGCCGCGCGCGGTTCGACCCGGGCAGCGGCATGTCGCGGCTGGTCACCGAAAAGGTGACCCGCGCCGAGGCCACGCAGCGCGCGGGCCGCGCCGGGCGGGTGGCGCCGGGCGTGGCCTACCGGCTGTGGCCGCGGGGCGAGGAGGGGGCGCTGGCCGCCTTCCCGCCTGCCGAGATCGAGGCGGCGGACTTGGCCGGGCTGGCGCTGGAACTGGCGCTCTGGGGCGCGGCGCCGGGGGACCTGCCCTTTCTCACCCCGCCGCCGCCGCGCGCCTTCGAGGAGGCGCAGGCGCTGCTCAGGATGCTGGGAGCGCTGGACCCGCGCGGCGGCGTGACGGCGCATGGCAGACGGCTGGCGGCGCTGCCACTGCATCCGCGGCTGGGCCACATGCTGGAACGGGCGGGGCCCAGCGCGGCCATGCTGGCCGCGCTGCTGGCCGAGCGCGATCCGCTGCCGCGCGCCGCGCCGGTCGACCTGATGCTGCGGCTGGAGGCGCTGCGCGATCCGGTGGGCTTTGCCGCGCGCAGGCCCTGGGCTCCCTGGCGCGCAACGGTGGAGCGGATCCGCACCGAGGCGCGGCGGCTGGGCGGGGGGGCGAAGAGCGCCGGCGAGGCTGCGATGAGCCCCGCCGCCATGGCGGCGCTGGCCTATCCGGACAGGATCGGTCTGCGCCGCAAGGGCGAGGCGGCGCGCTATGTGCTGTCGGGCGGCAAGGGGGCCGCGATGCCGGCGGGCGATCCGCTGGCGGGGCAGCGGCTGATCGTGGCGACCGATCTCGACGGCGATCCGCGCGAGGCGCTGGTCCGGCAGGCCGTTCCCATCGCCGAGGCCGAGCTGCGGTCGCTCTACGCCGACCGCATCGGCTGGGAGGACCTCTGCGCCTGGTCGCGCCGCGACCGGCGCGTGATCGCCCGCCAGCAGGAGCGGCTGGGAGCGCTGGTGCTGGACGACCGGACCTGGCGCGACGTGCCCTCCGAGGCGGTGGCGCACGCCATGCTGGAGGGCGTGCGCGAGCTGGGCCTGCCCTGGTCGGACCCGGCACGGCGCTTCGCCGCGAGGGTGGCGCTGGGGCGCGCGGGCGGGCTGGAGCTGCCCGACATGTCCGAGCCCGCGCTGATGGCGCGGCCGGAGGAGTGGCTGCTGCCGCATCTGGGCGGGGTCCGCAGCGCCGAGGAATGGAAGCGCTTCGACCTCCTGCCGGCGCTGCGCGCGATGCTGGACTGGGGCGCCATGCAGGCGCTGGACGCGGCGGTGCCCGGGCGTTTCACCACCCCGCTGGGGCGCGAGATCCCGATCGACTATTCCGGCGAGGCGCCGGAGATTTCCCTGCGTCTGCAAGAGCTTTTCGGCCAGACGACGCATCCCCGGGCGGGTGGCCAGCCGCTGCGGGTGACCCTGTTGTCCCCGGCCGGCCGGCCGGTGCAGACCACCATGGACCTGCCCGGTTTCTGGGCTGGGTCCTACGCTGATGTGCGCAAGGACATGCGGGCGCGCTACCCTAGGCATCCCTGGCCCGAAGATCCCACGCAGGCCGACCCAACCTTGCGCGCAAAACACCGGAAAAGTTGAGAAAAATCTTTCGGTTTAGCTTTACAGCCGGGTAACGCAACGTATATACATCTTCGGCAATAACGCCCAAAGCATATCGAGCACCGGCACTTCCATGACGGACGCCTTCAAGCGGGCCTGGACCGACCTGGTCCTGCCTATTCTGCAACGACCGCGCCACGTGCAGGTGGCGGCGCTGTGCCATCGCATGGCGAAGGGCGGCGGGCGCGAGGTGCTGCTCGTCACCAGCCGGGATACCGGGCGCTGGGTGTTGCCCAAGGGCTGGCCGATCGACGGGATGAACGCCTCGGAAAGCGCGCTGCAGGAAGCCTGGGAAGAGGCCGGGGTCGCGCGCGGCGAGGTCGCGGTCGAACCGCTGGGCAGCTACGCTTACGAGAAGCTTCTCAAAGACGGCCTGCCGCTGCCGGTGACGACTCTGGTCTTCGCCGTCAAGGTGCGCGAGATGTCGGACGAGTTCCCCGAGGCGCGCGAACGCCGGCGCAAGTGGGTGACGCCCGCGAAGGCCGCCACGATGGTGCGCGAACCCGATCTGCAGGAACTGCTGGCGGGCTTCTGACGACGGCTGCCGGGGTTGCGGCGGGTGTTGCGTCGTTCTAGGGACGTGCGGATTGCCGCAAGCCCGCCGGAGTCCGCATGTCCGAACCCCGCGACTGGAAGACCCTCGACAAGGATCTGGGCCGCATCTCGAGGCTGGAACAGGCCAATGCCTACGTGGCGCGCCCGCTGGTGGGCCCGGCGCTGTCGCTCGGCTTCATCCTGCTGGCGGGGCTGCTGGCGGCGCTGGCCTTCGGGGCCTCGCCGCAGGAGTTGGTGGTGATCGCCGCCGCCGCGCTGGGCGCCTACATGGCGCTGAACATCGGCGCCAACGACGTGGCCAACAACATGGGCCCCGCGGTGGGCGCGCGGGCGCTGACCATGGGCGGCGCGATCCTGATCGCCGCCCTGTGCGAGACCGCGGGCGCGCTGATCGCCGGAGGGGACGTGGTCTCCACCATCGCCGAGGGGATCGTCGCACCCGAAGCGATGGCCGAGCCGCGCGCCTTCGTCTGGGCGATGATGGCGGCGCTGGTCGCGGCGGCGCTCTGGGTCAACCTCGCCACCTGGGTCGGCGCGCCGGTCTCGACCACCCATGCGGTTGTGGGGGGCGTGATGGGCGCGGGCATCGCGGCGGCGGGCCTCGCGGCGGTGGATTGGGGCGTGATGGGTGCGATCGCCGCAAGCTGGGTGATCTCGCCGGTGATGGGCGGGATGATCGCCGCGGCGGTGCTCGCCTTCATCAAGGCCAACATCATCTACGTGGACGACAAGATCGCGGCGGCGCGGCGCTGGGTGCCGGTGCTGATCGGCGTCATGGCCGGGGCCTTCGCCGTCTACCTGGCGATGAAGGGGCTGGGCCGGCTGATCCGGGTGGACCCACTGCTGGCGCTGGGCCTGGGCGCGCCGCTGGGGCTGGCGGCCTACGCCGCGAGCGCGCCGCTGATCCGCCGGCAGGCCCGCGGGATGGAGAACCGCAACCGCTCGCTCAAACAGCTATTCGCGCTGCCGCTGGTGCTGTCGGCGGCGCTGCTGTCCTTCGCGCATGGCGCCAATGACGTGGCGAACGCGGTGGGCCCGCTGGCGGCGATCGTCTCGACCACCCGGTCGGGCGCGGTGGGCGCCGAGGTGGCCATTCCGCTCTGGGTGATGCTGATCGGGGCGCTGGGCATTTCGGTGGGGCTGTTCCTGTTCGGCCCCAAGCTGATCCGCATGGTGGGCAGCCAGATCACCAGGCTGAACCCGATGCGCGCCTATTGCGTGGCCCTGTCGGCGGCGATCACGGTGATCCTGGCCAGTTGGCTGGGGCTGCCGGTGAGTTCCACCCATATCGCCGTCGGCGGCGTGTTCGGCGTGGGGTTCTTCCGGGAATGGGATGCGGAGCGACGCCGCGTTCAGCTCGGGACCGGCGGGGCGCCGGCGGACGCGGCAAAGGCCGCGCCAAGCATCGCGGTGGAGGAGCGGCGCCGGCGCAAACTGGTGCGGCGCTCGCATTTCCTGACGATCCTGGCGGCCTGGATCGTGACCGTGCCGGCGGCGGCGCTGATCTCGGCGGCGGTCTACGCGCTGTTGTCGCTGGCGGCCTGAGCCGCGGCGCAGAGCGCGGCAAGCGCGGCCATGGCGTCCCCGGCCTGCGCCTCGGGCACGAAGAGATGATCGTGGTGGAAACCGGCCACCACGTTGCACGGGATGGCGCGCACGGCCAGCGCCTGCGCCACCGCCGCGGTCAGCCCCACCCCGTCCAGCGCGGAATGCACCGTCAGGGTGATCCGGCGCATGGGCGCATCGTCGGGCAGGCCCGCGGCGCGGGCCTCTGCGCGGGTGAGGATCACCGACAGGCCCTCCGCCTCGCGGATCGTGGCCAGCGCGCGCGCCGCCAGCACCATGTCCGGGGACATAGCGAAAACATAGCTCTCCGGGTCGAGCAGGGGCGCCATGCGGGCGATCATCGCCCGCGTCCCGCGCACCGGGCCGCCCGTTTCAGACACCCAGGCACCAGCGCAGGATCGCCTTCTGCGCGTGCAGCCGGTTCTCCGCCTCGTCGAAGATCACCGAATGCGGCCCGTCCATCACCGCGGTCGAGGCCTCCTCGTCGCGATGCGCGGGCAGGCAATGCATGAAGAGCGCGTCGGGCCTGGCCTCCGCCATCAGCCGTTCGTTGACCTGGTAGGGGCGCAGCTGGTTGTGCCGGCGCTCGCGCGCCGATTGCGCGTCATGCATCGACACCCAGGTGTCGGTGACCACGAGGTCGGCGCCGCGCGCGGCCCTGAGCGGGTCGCGCTCGATCTCGACCGTCACGCCCTTGGAGCGGGCGAACTCGATCCATTCGCGCTCCGGGTCGAGCGTGGGCGGGCCGGTAAAGGTGAAGTCGAACCCGAACTGCCCGGCGGCGTGCAGGAACGACGCGCAGACATTGTTGCCGTCGCCCGACCACACGACCTTGCGCCCGGCGATGGGTCCGCGATGCTCCTCATAGGTCAGCACGTCGGCCATGATCTGGCAGGGGTGGGTGCGGTCGGTCAGCCCGTTGATGACCGGAACGGAGGCGTATTCCGCCATTTCCTGCAACACCGCCTCGTCGAAGGTGCGGATCATGATGAGATCCACGTAGCGCGAGAGCACGCGGGCGGTGTCGGCGATCGTCTCGCCGTGGCCCAGCTGCATGTCGTTGCCCGAGAGCACCATGGTCTGCCCGCCCATCTGGCGCACGCCCACGTCGAAGGAGACGCGGGTGCGGGTCGAGGGCTTTTCGAAGATCAGCGCCACCATACGGCCCGCCAGCGGCTGGGTGTCGTCCAGGCTGCCCCGGGGCCGGTCGCGGCGGGCGTCCTTCATGGCCCGGGCGCTGTCGATCATCTGCCGCAAGGCGGTGGCGTCGGTGGTGTGGATGTCGAGAAAATGGTTCATCGCAACGGGTATCCTTGAACTTCGCAAGGGGGCTCCGCCCCCGCCGGCCTGCGGCCGTCTCCCCCGGCGTATTTGGGGAACAATGAAAGGGTCAGGCGGCCTGTGCCGCGGCGCGTGCGGCGGCGCGGTCGAGCCGGGCCAGCGCCTCCGAGACCTCCTCTGCGGCGAGGTTGAGCGGCGGCAGCAGGCGCGCGACATTGTCGCCCGCCGGCACGGTGATGACCTGCTCGGCATAGCCTGCCGCCACGAAGGCGGCATTGGGCACGCGGCATTTCAGCCCCAGCATCAGGCCAAGGCCGCGCACCTCCTCGAACACCGCCGGATGGGCGGAAACCAGGCCCTCCAGCCCCTGGCGGAGATGGGCGGCGATGGCGCGCACGCCCTCGAGGAAAGCCGGTTCGGCCACGATCTCCATCACCTTCAGCCCCACCGCGCAGCCCAGCGGATTGCCGCCATAGGTGGAGCCATGGGTGCCCGCGGTCATGCCCGAGGCGGCCTGTTCGGTGGCCAGCACCGCGCCCAGCGGGAAGCCGCCGCCGATGCCCTTGGCCACCATCATGATGTCGGGGGTCACGCCCGCCCATTCATGGGCGAAGAGCCGGCCGGTCCGGCCCATGCCGCATTGCACCTCGTCGAGGATGAGCAGCGTGCCGGTCTCGTCGCAGAGCCGGCGCAGCCCCTGCAGGCACCGGTCGGGCAGCGGGCGGATGCCGCCCTCGCCCTGCACCGGCTCGATCAGGATCGCGGCGGTGCGGTCGGTCACGGCGGCGTGCAGCGCCTCGTGATCGCCCCAGGGCAGCTGGGTGAAGCCGGGCAGGAGCGGCGCGAAGCCCTTCGTCATCTTCTCGGAGCCGGCGGCGGCGATCCCGGCGGAGGACCGGCCGTGAAAGGCGCCCTCGAAGGCGAGGATCTCCGTGCGCCCGGGCGCGCCCTGCTCGTACCAGTACTTGCGCGCCATCTTGACCGCCAGTTCGCAGGATTCGGTGCCGGAATTGGTGAAGAACACCGTGTCGGCGAAGGTTTCGGCGACGATCCGGTCGGCCAGCGCCTCCTGTTCCGGGATCCGGTAGAGGTTGGAAACATGCCAGAGCTTGCGGGCCTGCGTGGTGAGCGCCTCGACCAGCGCGGGATGGGCATGGCCCAGCGCGTTCACCGCGATGCCGGCGCCCAGGTCGAGGAATCGGCGGCCGTCCGCCTCGGTCAGCCAGGCGCCCTCGCCGCTGGTAAAGCTGAGCGGGGCACGGGAATAGGTGGGCAGGACGGACGGGATCATGGCAGGGTCCTCTGTGAGAAGCCCCTTGAGTGCCGCAGGGGCAGGGGCAAGTCAACAATGGCGAAGGAAGAGGGTGGCACGGGGGCCGGAAGATCACGCGGGAAGCGCGCACGCGCGCGGCGCCGCGCCCGGGGTCAGGCGCGTCGGCGTCGGTCGGACAGGAGGGGCGACAGCGTGATCATGGCGCCGCTCATAGCGCGGCGCGGGCGGCGTGGGAAGGGGCAATCGGCTCAGGCGAAGGGGTCTTGCGGATAGCCCACGCCCGCGAGATAGAGCCCCTGCGGCGGGCAGACCGGGCCGCAGGCGGCGCGGTCGCGGGCCTCGAGCGCCGCCTTCACGTCGGCGGGCGACCAAGCGCCCGCGCCCACCCGTTCGAGCGTGCCCACGATCGAGCGGACCTGGTTGTGCAGGAAGGACCGCGCCCGCAGCCGGAATTCGAGCTCCGGGCCCGCGCGCCCCTCGACGCGGGTGATGGCGATCTCGTCCAGCGTCTTCACCGGGCTTTTCGCCTGGCAGATCGTGCTGCGGAAGGTGGTGAAATCGTGGTGTCCCACGAGATGCGCGGCGGCGGCGCGCATCGGGGCCGGATCCAGCTCGCGCGGGACCTGCCAGACCAGCCCCGCGTCATGGGTGGCGGGGGGGCGGCGCATCAGCAGGCGGAACAGGTAGCGCCGCTCGGTGGCCGAGAAGCGCGCGTGCCAGCCTGCCGGCACCTCGGCGCAGTCCAGGACCGCCACGGGCAGCGGCTTGAGGTGGTGGTTCAGCGCCTCGCGCAGGCGGAACGGATCCCAGTCCTTCGCCAGGTCGCACTGCGCGACCTGCCCCAGCGCATGCACGCCCGCATCGGTGCGCCCGGCGGCGGCGATGGTGTGCGGCCCCGGCTCCAGCCGGGCGAGCGCGGCCTCCACCGCGCCCTGCACCGAGGGCTGGTCGGCCTGGCGCTGCCAGCCGGCGAAGGGCGCGCCGTGGTATTCGATCCTGAGGGCATAGCGGGGCATGGGCGCTCAGTAGCGCCGCCCCGACCCGCCGTCCATAGCCCCGGCGGCGACACGGCCGGCGATGCCTCGGGCGGGGGTATCTTGCCAGGGACGACGCAGGGGCGTGGGCCACGCCACCGCGGCAGGCCGGTTGGCGCGCGCGGGGCGGCGCCGGGCGGGGCGGGCGGGCCGTGTCTCTGGTATCTCGCGCAGGCGGCGCTTATCTTGGCGGCGCAGCACAAGGGGACGGGATTGGTCTTTTCAACGATTGCCGACGGGCTGACCAGCGGCGCCCGCAACATCACCGACACACTGGAGGAGACCTTTCTCGAACCCCGGATCCGGCTGGGCGTGACGGGGTTGTCGCGGGCGGGCAAGACCGTGTTCATCACCTCGCTGGTGGCCAACCTCACGGACCGGGGGCGGATGCCGGGGCTGGCGGCGGCGGCCGAGGGGCGGATCTCGGCGGCCTTCCTGCAGCCGCAGCCCGACGACACGGTGCCGCGCTTCGATTACGAGCGCCACCTGGCCGCACTGACCGCCGAGGCGCCGCACTGGCCCGAGGGCACCCGCGCCGTGAGCGAATTGCGGCTGTCGATGAAGGTGCGGCCCACCGGCCTGCTGGGCGGGGTGACCGGGCCGCGCACGGTGCACCTGGACATCATCGACTATCCCGGCGAGTGGCTGCTGGATCTCGCTCTGTTGGACCGGCCCTATGCCGACTGGGCCGAGGCCACGCTGTCGCGGATGGAGCACCGGCCCGGGGGCGCGGACTACCTGGCCCGGGCGCGGGCCGCCTCGGGCCGCACCGACTGGCGGGAGCCGGACGCGCAGGCGCTGGCGGCGGCCTATGTGGATCACCTGAGCGCGGCGCGGGAGGCGGGCTATTCCGACCTGACGCCGGGGCGGTTCCTGATGCCCGGGGAGATGGCGGGTTCGCCCGCGCTGACCTTCGCTCCCCTGCCCCGCGAGGATGCGCCGCCGCGCCGGGGCCTGTGGCGCGAGATGGAGCGGCGCTACGAGGCCTATCGCCGCGAGGTGGTCAAGCCGTTCTTCCGGGCGCATTTCGCACGGATCGACCGGCAGGTGGTGCTGGTGGACGTGCTGGGCGCGATCCATGCGGGGCCGCGCGCGCTGGAGGATCTGCGCCGCACCATGGCCGACATCCTGTCGGCCTTCCGGCCCGGGCGCAACGCGTTCCTGGCCCGGCTGCTGCGGGGGCGCCGGGTGGAGAAGATCCTGTTCGCCGCGACCAAGGCCGATCACCTGCATCATTCCCAGCATGCGCGGCTCACCGCGATCATGGAGGCGCTGACGCGCGAAGCGCGCGAGCGCGCGCGCTTCGCCGGGGCCGAGACCGGGGCGCAGTCGATCGCCGCATTGCGGGCCACCACCGAGGAGACGGTGACCCACGAGGGCGCCACGCTCGATTGCGTGCGCGGAACGCTGCTTGAGGACGGTGTCGGGCGCGGCCGGCAGGCGGCCTTCTATCCGGGCGAACTGCCCGAGGATCCGGGCCGGTTGCTGCGCCCGGCGCAGGAGGGGCGGGAGGCCTGGCTGGACGCCGATTACGCCATCATGCGCTTCGCCCCCGCGCCGCTGACCCTGCGCCCCGGCGACGGGCCGCCGCATATCCGGCTGGACCGCGCCGCGCAGTTCCTGATCGGGGACCGGCTGTGAGCCTGCTGCTGCGCCCGGCCCGTACGACCGATGCCGGCACGCTGGGCGGGATCCTGGCGGGTTTCGCCGCCCGCGCGCCCTGGATGCCGGAGTTGCATAGCGGGGCGGAGACCATTGCCTTTTGCGGACGGATGATCGACGCGGGCTGGGTGACGGTGGCCGAGGAGGCGGGCGCGGTGTGCGGTTTCCTGGCGCGGGAGGGCAGTTTCGTGCATGCGCTCTACCTCGCGCCCGAGGCGACCGGGCAGGGGTTTGGCCGGGCGCTGCTGGACGCGGCCAAGGCCGAAACCCCCGAGCTGCGCCTGCGCACTTTCGAGGCCAATTCGGACGCGCGCCGCTTCTACCGGCGCGAGGGATTCCGCGAGGTCGGGGCGGGCAGCGGCGCGGACAACGACGAGGGGCTGCCGGACGTGGAAATGCTGTGGCGGCGCGGGGAGGGCCTGCGATGACCGAGGAGCGCAAGCGCCGGGGCCCGGTGCTGATCGAACTGGAGCAGGGCGCGGCCCCGGCCTCCCCGGCCGAGGCGCCGCCGGTGCCCGAGCCGGACAGCGCCACGCCCGAAGGCCGGGCGATGCAGACGGTGGCCACGCTGGCCGCGCGGCCGCGCTCGCGGCTGGCGCGGGCCTTCTGGTGGCTGCTGAGCCTCCTGCTGGGGGTGATCGTCTCGGTGGCGGCCTGGGATTTCGCCACCGGGCTGATGGCGCGCCTGCCGGCGCTGGGCTGGGCGGTGACCGGCCTGTTCGCGGCCGTCCTGCTGGTGCTGGTGCTGATCGCGCTGCGCGAGGCGGCGGCCTTCTCGCGGCTGCGGCGGATCGACCGGGTGCAGCAGATGGCCGATGCGGCGCTGGCAGGCGGCGACCTTGCCGCCGCGCGCCGGGTGCTGGACCGGCTGGAGGCGCTTTATCGCGGGCGGGCGGACACCCGCTGGGGCCGCGAGCGGCTGGCCGAGCGGGCGGGCGAGCAGATGGATGCGGACGGCCTGCTGGGGCTCGCGGAGGCCGAGCTGCTGGCGCCGCTGGACCTCGCGGCACGGCGCGAGGTGGAGGCCGCGGCGCGGCAGGTGGCCGCGATCACCGCGCTGGTGCCGGTGGCGCTGGCAGACGTGGTCGGGGCGCTGACCGCCAATCTGCGGATGATCCGGCGGATCGCCGAGATCTATGGCGGCCGGTCCGGCACGCTGGGCAGCCTGCGGCTGTTGCGGGCGGTGTTCACCCATCTTGTGGCCACGGGGGCGGTGGCGGTGGGCGACGACCTGCTGCATTCGGTGGCGGGCGGCGGGCTGGTGTCGCGCCTGTCGCGGCGGTTCGGCGAAGGCGTGGTGAACGGGGCATTGACCGCGCGGGTGGGCGTGGCCGCGATCGAGGTCTGCCGTCCCCTGCCCTTCCGGCAGGCCCGGCGGCCCTCGGTCTCGGGGATCCTGAAGCGCGCGCTGACGGGGCTGTTCGGCCAGGGCGGCTGAGACACCCGGCCAAGCACCGCGGACCGTTCGGCCAGGGGCGGGCGCGGCGATGCCTCACCCGGGGATATCTGTTGCCGAAAGACGCGGGGCGCAGCGCTTGTGCCGCCGCGACGCGCGCGGGCGGGCGCCCTTGATCCAGCGCAAGGCGGGCACGGCTGGGGCCGTGTTTGCTGGTCGGAATTGGAGCGAGTCAATGGCGGAAGAACACGGCCATAGCCAGCGAGAGATCGAGGAGCGCCTGAGCAACCGGCAAGGCCGGGGCTATCTGCGCGACGTGGTCTATGGCGGGATCGACGGGTCGGTGACCACCTTCGCCATCGTGGCGGGCGTGGCGGGGGCGGGGCTCGACTCCTTCATCATCGTTGCGCTGGGCTTCGCCAACGTGCTGGCCGACGGGTTTTCCATGGCCGCGGGCAATTATTCCGGGACCAAGGCCGAGGCGGACAACGCGCACCGCCTGCGCAAGATCGAGGAGCGCCACATCGCGCAGGACCCCGATGGCGAGCGGCGCGAGCTGCGCGAGATCCTGCACCGGATGGGCCTGGAGGGCCGGGTGCTGGAGGAGGCCACCGAGGCGATATCGAGGAAACGGGAGGCCTGGATCGACCTGATGATGGAGGGCGAATACGGGCTGGCGGGGGTAGATCCCAACCCGGTGCGCGCCGCGCTGGCCACCTTCGGCGCCTTCCTCGCCGCGGGGCTGGTGCCGCTGCTGCCCTTCGTGCTGGGCCTGCCCGACGCCTTCACGCTGGCCGCGGTGATGACGCTGGCGGTGTTCTTCGGCATCGGCGCGCTGAAGAGCATCTGGTCGCTCTCGCGCTGGTGGCGCTCGGGGCTGGAGACGCTCGCCATCGGCGGGACAGCGGCGGGGATCGCCTATGCGGTGGGCACGCTTTTCAGCCATTGAGCGGCCCTCTGGACCCTTGCGGTGCACGCGCCTATAAGGCGGCGCATGAGGACATGGATTGCCATCGTCATTCGAATTACATGCCCGGCGCTCTGACCAGAGACGCCGGGACAAGGCGTATGGGAGACCGCGCCGCCCTCACCCCCTGACACGACCGATTTCCCGAGGACGCAAGCCATGTGCGCCGACACGCCCGACTACAAGGACACCCTCAACCTGCCCGAGACCGCCTTTCCGATGCGCGCGGGCCTGCCCACCCGCGAGCCGGGCTGGCTGGAGCGCTGGGAGCGGATCGCGATCTACGACCGGCTGCGCGAGAAGGAGGGGCGGGAGCCCTTCACGCTGCATGACGGCCCGCCCTATGCCAACGGGCATCTGCATATCGGCCACGCGCTGAACAAGATCCTCAAGGACATGGTGGTGCGCAGCCAGCAGATGATGGGGCGCGATGCGCGCTACATCCCCGGCTGGGACTGCCACGGCCTGCCCATCGAGTGGAAGATCGAGGAGCAGTATCGCGCGCGCGGCCAGGACAAGGACAAGGTGGACGTGGTGGATTTCAGGCAGGAATGCCGGAAATTCGCCGAGGGCTGGATCGACATCCAGCGCGAGGAGTTCAAGCGCCTGGGCGTGACCGGGACATGGGACCGGCCCTACCTGACGATGGATTTCCACGCCGAGCGGGTGATCGCCGAGGAATTCATGAAATTCCTGATGAACGGCGTGCTCTACCAGGGCTCCAAGCCGGTGATGTGGTCGCCGGTGGAGAAGACCGCGCTGGCCGAGGCGGAGGTGGAGTATCACGACCGCGAGACCGAGGCGATCTGGGTGAAGTTTCCGGTGGTGGAATGTAGAACTATCCCTGCACCTTTCGGAGCGCCGCGGTCCGAGGAGCTTAGCGGCGATGAGGCTTTGGAAGCTCTTGGTCTCAAGGACGCAAAGGTCGTAATTTGGACGACCACGCCTTGGACGCTCCCACAGAACCGAGCAATCTGCTTTGGCCCTATGATCGAATACGGTCTGTATAGGGTGATTAAGACACCACCCGAGTGCTGGGCAAAAAGAGACGACCTCTTCATAGTCGCGGATGCATTGGCTGAAGAAGCGCTGTCAGCCATGCGCCTCGATCATACTATGTATGAGCGCGTCAAGGATGTCGCGGACGGAACTTTGGAGACCCTTACCTGCGCCCATCCGCTGCGCGGCGCCGCAGGCGCGGGCGGCGAGTGGGACTACGATGTCCCCCTCTTCCCCGGCGACCATGTCACCGATGACGCGGGCACCGGTTTCGTCCACACCGCGCCCAGCCACGGCGATGACGACTACCAGATCGGCCGGCGCGAAGGCCTGCCGATGACCCACAACATCCTCGACGATTCGTCCTTCCGCGCCGACCTGCCCTTCTTCGCCGGCGAACAGATCATCCGCCCCAACGGCAAGCCCGGCGGCGCCAACAAGGCGGTGATCGAGAAGCTGAAAGACGTCGGCGCGCTGATCGCGATGAAGCGCATCACCATCTCCGACGCGCATTCCTGGCGCTCCAAGGCCCCTGTGATCCGGCTGAACCGCCCGCAATGGTTCGCGGCGATCGACCGGCCCGTGGGCGACGGCCATGACACCTACGGCACCACGATCCGCCAGCGCGCGCTCACCTCCATCGACGAGCTGGTGAGCTGGACCCCGCGCACCGGGCGCAACCGGCTGCATTCGATGATCGAGGCGCGCCCCGACTGGGTGCTGTCGCGCCAGCGCGCCTGGGGCGTTCCGCTGACCTGCTTCACCCGCAAGGGCGCGAAGCCCGAGGACGAGGGATTCCTGCTGCGCAACGCAGAGGTCAACGCCCGGATTTCCGCGGCCTTCGAGGAAGAGGGCGCGGATGCCTGGTACAAGCCCCGAGCCAAGGAGCGGTTCCTGGGCGGCATCGTGGACCCGGACGAGTGGGACAAGGTGGACGACATCCTGGATGTCTGGTTCGACAGCGGCTCCACCCATGCCTTCGTGCTGCGCGATCGCGCGGATGGCGCGGAGGACGGGCTGGCGGATCTCTACCTGGAAGGCACCGACCAGCATCGCGGCTGGTTCCATTCCTCGATGCTGCAGGCCTGCGGCACGATCGGCCGCGCCCCCTATCGAGGCGTGCTGACCCATGGCTTCACGCTGGACGAGAAGGGCAACAAGATGTCCAAGTCGCTCGGCAACACGGTGGCGCCCGAGGACGTGACGAAGCAATACGGCGCCGATATCCTGCGGCTCTGGGTGGCGCAGTCGGACTATACCGCCGACCTGCGGATCGGCCCCGAGATCCTCAAGGGCGTGGCCGACAGCTATCGCCGGCTGCGCAACACCATGCGCTTCCTGCTGGGCAATGTCGCGCATGTGACCGAGGCCGACCGGGTGGACCCGGCCGACATGCCGGAACTGGAACGCTGGGTGCTGCACCGGCTGGCCGAGCTGGATACCGTGGTGCGCGAGGGCTATGCCGCCTACGATTTCCAGGGCGTGTTCCAGCAGCTGTTCAACTTCTGCACGGTGGAACTGTCGGCCTTCTATTTCGACATCCGCAAGGACGCGCTCTACTGCGATGGCGACACGCCGCGCAGGCGCGCCGCGCGCACGGTGCTGGACCTGCTGTTCCACCGGCTGACCACCTGGCTGGCGCCGGTGCTGGTCTTCACCATGGAGGAGGTCTGGCTGGAGCGGTTCCCGGGCGAGGACAGCTCGGTTCACCTGGTGGACATGCCCGAGACGCCGGACCAGTGGCGCGACCCGGCGCTGGCGGCGAAATGGGCGCAGGTGCGCCAGGCCCGGCGCGTGGTGACGGCGGCACTGGAATTGCAGCGCACCGAAAAGGTGATCGGCGCCTCGCTGGAGGCGGCTCCAAGGGTGCATGTCGAGGATCCCGGCATGCGCGCGGCGCTGGAGGCGGTGCAGTTCGACGACATCTGCATCACCTCGGCGCTGGAGCTTTCGGCGGAGCCCGCGCCGGAAACCGCCTTCCGCCTGCCCGAGGTGCCGAGTATCGCGGTAGTCTTCGCCCGCGCCGAGGGCGAGAAGTGCCAGCGCTGCTGGAAGATCCTGCCCGATGTGGGCGGCCATACGCATCCGGGCGTTTGCGGGCGCTGCGACACGGCGCTGGGCTGAGACCGGAAGGGGGCGCCACCGCGCGCCCCCTGTCGTTCTTCTTTGGAGAACGGTATCAAAGAAAATATATATTTTTCCTCCAGACCCATCTGCGGCAAACCCCCCGAAAGCCATCTTTCCCGAGGGGTCACGCCATGGATATCGTCGCCAACATCGCCGTCACGGTTCTGGAGCAACTCCAGAAGCCCACGCTCGCCTTCCTGATCGGGGGGATGCTGCTGGCCGCGCTGGGCAGCAAGCTGGAGGTGCCCGAGCCGGTCTACAAGCTGATCGTGCTGCTGCTGCTGCTCAAGGTGGGCCTGGGCGCGGGTATCTCGGTGCGCGAGGCCGATCTCTGGGCGCTGGCCGTGCCGGGGCTGCTGGCCGTCGCCGTGGGTATCGCCATCGTGCTCTTGGGCCGGGTGACGCTGGCGCGCACCCGCGGCGTGGCCGAGATGGACGGCATGGCCACCGCCGGCCTGTTCGGGGCGGTTTCCGCCTCGACGCTGGCCGCAGGCATGGCGATGCTCGATGGGGAGGGCATCGCCTACGAGGGCTTCATCGGCGCGCTCTACCCCTTCATGGACATCGCCGCGCTGGTCACCGCCATCGTGCTGGCCCGCATGAGCGCCGAGCGGCGGACGGCACGGGCACCGGCGGGGGCCGGCGGCACGGCCACCATGGCTCTGGGCGGCGGCGGGGCTCCTGGCCTCGACACCGCCATGGTGCGGGCGATCCTGGTGGACACCGCGCGCAGCCCGGCGATCTCGGCCCTGCTGCTGGGGTTGGCGATCGGGCTCTTCGGGCGGCCCGAGACGGTCTATGGCAGCTTCTACGAGCCGCTGTTCCGGGGCCTGCTGTCGATACTGATGCTGGTGATGGGCATGGAGGCATGGTCGCGGCTGGCGGAATTGCGCAAGGTGGCCCATGCCTATGTGCTCTACGGGCTCGCCGCGCCGCTGGCGCACGGGCTGATCGGCTTCGGCGCGGGACTGGTGGCGCATCAGCTCACCGGCTTCTCGGCGGGCGGCGTGGTGCTGCTGGCGGTGATGGCGGCGTCGAGCTCGGACATCTCGGGCCCGCCCACGCTGCGCGCCGCCCTGCCCGAGGCCAACCCTTCGTCCTATGTGGGCACGTCCACAGGGCTGGGCACGCCGGTGGCGATCCTGTCGATCCCGCTCTGGATCGCGCTGGCGGAAGCGATGATCGGGCTGTAGTCGAAGACCCCCGGTGCGCAGGCGCACAGCAATCGCGCCTTGGGCTCGGGGCGCATCCGTCCTAGGGTGCGCCGACGCCTGAAAGGAGTGCCCGATGACCGATACCGCCCCCTACACGCCCCCGAAGGTCTGGACATGGGAGCCCGGCAATGGCGGCAAGTTCGCCAGCATCAACCG
>Ga0208112_100358_pt1 | contig 48615 bp, 31 predicted proteins | sample HotLakConsoUCCLE_FD_184736 | JGI IMG/M metagenome (GOLD analysis project Ga0208112, IMG submission 184736) | Hypersaline microbial mat communities from Hot Lake, Washington, USA - Hot Lake Consortium UCC-LE (SPAdes) (version 2) ... | reverse complement strand
GGAGCGCGGCGGAGAGCCGGGATCTCGAAGGCCGATTGCGACTTCGACTTCGATTTCGATTGCGATTTCGAAACGATCTCCCCCGACACCAACGCTGTCATCCCGGACCTGATCCGGGATCTCCAACTCTCCAGTGGCACTCTCGTCAGCAACCGGCACGGTGCCAGTCGCATCCCCGGAGATCCCGGCTCTCCGATCCGCTCCGGCCGGGATGACATCGGGAGCCTGGCTTTCATTCCTTTGGCGCGCTGAGCAGATCGCTGACGAAAACCCCGATCGGGTAGACTCGTCATCTGGTCCGGGCCGGTGGGTGCTGGCATGATTCGAGCGACAGGATGGCTGCTGGCGGTGTTCTGGCTGGCGGCCTGCGGAGCCAACGGAGCCGGCGACATGGGCGATTCCGATTTCGAGGAGAACAGCGAGGCGGTCTCGACTGGGGACTGGCCCGAGCCGGTCGAGCCGCCGGCCGATCTGACCGGGTTTCCGGGCAGCCTCGACGAGGCCGGAGCCATTGACCAGGGCTGGGAGCGAATCGTGCCGGCCGAGCCGCGAGCGCTCGACGAGGCACAGACGGCCGCGCTGCTGGCCCGGCTCGAGCCGCTGCCGGAGCGCCGCGACGATCGCGAAGACTTCGCCCTGCGCCCGGGCAGTCAGCCGCCGCCGCGCACCGGTGAGGTCGAGCGCGCCGAGTTTCCTCCGCTCGAGGAGCGCCAGCCGCCGGTCGTCGAGCCGGCCGACGGGCCGCTGCGCCTGCTGCGCTATTCGCCGGAAGGCGCGGTCGACGTCGCCGGACAGATCAGCCTGACCTTCGATCGGCCGATGGTGGCGGTCAGCAGCCACGACGCGCTGGCCGGCGCGCCCGAGGGTATTGCGATCGAGCCCGGGATCGACGGCCGGTGGCGCTGGGTCGGAACGCGCACCCTGTTGTTCGAGCCCCAGGCCGCGCGGCTGCCGATGGCGACCGAGTTCCGGGTTGATCTCGGGTCCGAGCTCCGGGCGGCCGATGGTGCAGCGCTCGAAACGCCGGTTTCTTTCTCCTTCAGCACGCCGCCGCTCGAATGGACCCGGCTCTACCCGCAGGGCGAACAGGTCGGACTCGATCCGATGCTGGTCATGACCTTCAATCAGCGCATCGAGCCCGAGGCGCTGCTCGAGCATATCGCTATCAAGGACGAGCAGGACCGCGAGCTGGCTTTCGTTCTGGCCGACGACGCCGACCTGGCCGCCGATGAGCAGGCCCGATCCATGGTCGAGAACGTGCCGGCCAGCCATTGGCTGGCTCTGAAATTATCGCAGTCGCTGCCGAGCGATCAGCGCATCGAGCTGAGGCTCGGGGCGGGCGCGCCGTCGGCGGAAGGCGATGCGGTGACCGACCAGGCCCAGGTCAGGTCGTTCCGGACCTATCCGCCGTTCGTGGTGCAGGAAATCAACTGCGGCTGGAATCGGACCTGCGCGCCGGAGGACCCCGTTCGCCTGCGGTTCTCGTCGCCGATCGCCCCTGACCAGAAGCTGGCCGACCTGGTCTCGATCGAGCCGGAGCTACTGGGCTTCGACGTGCAGGCCTGGGGCAACAACCTGGTCATCAACGGCCTCAAGCGCGGGCGGACCGACCACCGGATCACGCTCTCCGCTTCGCTGATCGATACCTTCGGACAGAATCTCGGCGGCGATCGGGATTTCACGGTCGAAGTCGGCAGCGCGCGCGCGATGCTCAGTCTGGGTGTCGAGCAGCTGACCACGCTCGATCCGCTCTCGCCGCCGATCCTGTCGTTCTTCAGCATCAACTATCGCAGCCTGAAGGTGCGGATCCACTGGGTCCAGCCCTCGGACTGGCCGGCGTACCGCAGCCTCAGTGTCAACGCCTGGCAGCGGGCCGAAGACGAGGCGGTCGAGCTGCCGGGTGAGCCGGTCTTCATGGATTCGGTGGACATCGACGCCGAGCCCGACCAGCCGGTCCGGACCTCGATCGACCTGAGCCCGTGGCTGGATGGCGACGGACGCGGTCACCTGGTCGCGCTGTTCGAGTCCGGTGATTCGGTCGAAGGCGCGGAACTGCCCTACTACTCGCCGCGCGAGCTGACCTGGATCCAGTCGACCGACATCGGCATCGACGCCAGCGTCGACGCGCGCAATCTGCTGGTCTGGGCGACCGATCTTGGCACCGGCCAGCCGCTCGAAGGCGCGCGCGTGACGGTCGAGCCATCGGGCGGGCAGGGCGCGAGCGATGCGTCGGGCCTGGTCGACATCGCGCTGGAGGATTCAGCCGACCCGGCGCCGGGCGCGAAGTGGATCCAGGTCGAGCGCGACGGTGACGTTGCGCTGCTGCCGGAGTCCGGCGGCTGGTCCGGGCGCACCGACTGGGTGCGGCGCGAAACGAACGATCGCGTGCTGTGGCAGGTCTTCGACGATCGCGGCATCTACCGCCCGGGCGAAACGGTTCATCTCAAGGCCTGGCTGCGGCTTGCCGAACAGCGGCCGGACGGCGGCCTGGCCCTGCTGCCCGATGACCGCGCGATCGTCTACGCAGTGTTCGACTCGCGCAACAATCGCCTGCATCAGGGACGCGCGAAGGTCGGCGCGCTGGGCGGCTTCGAGCTGAGCTTCGAGCTGCCGGACACGCCCAATCTCGGCCGCGCGAGAATCGACCTGACTCTGGAGACGCAGACGCGCCTCGACAACGCCTCCTTCGGTCATTCCTTTTCGATCGAGGAGTTCCGGACGCCGGAATTCGAGGTCAGCACGCGGGTGAGCGCCGGCCCCCACGTCGGCGCCGAACCGGTGTCGGTCGAGGTCGAGGCCGCCTACTACGCCGGCGGTGCGCTGCCGGCGGCGCCGGTGCGCTGGACCCTGACCGCGCGGCCCGGACACTATGCGCCGCCCGGTCACGACGGCTGGCATTTCGGCTTCATCTCGCTCGGCTGGTTTCCGTTCGGTGGCATGGACGGCGGATCGGCCAGCCGCGAGTATCAGGGCGAGACCGACGGCGGCGGGCGCCACGGGCTCGAGCTGGCGATGGACTTCGAGCCCCAGCCGCGACCGCTGCGGGTGGATGCTTCGGCGAGCGTCACCGACGTCAACCGCCAGACCTGGATCGCGAGCAGCGAGTTTCTGGTCCACCCCGGCGAGGCCTACGTCGGCCTGAAGACCGAGACCTTTTTCGTCGAACGCGGCGAGCCGCTGACGCTCGAGCTGATCGCCACCGATATCGATGGGGAGACCCTTGCGGATCACCCGATCGTGGTCGAGGCGGCCCGGATTCGCTCGATCTGGCGCGGGCGACAGGTCGAGCAGGAAAGGGATGACGTCCAGCGCTGCCGGGTTCGAACGGATTCGGACGGTCTGGCTGGATGTACCTTCGACACCGAAACCGGCGGCCAGTACGAGCTGACCGCGACAATCCAGGACGGATCGGGACGGCGCAACGCCAGCCGCCTGATTCGCTGGGTCGGCGGTGGCCGCATGCCGGGGGCCGATTCGGTCGAGATCGAGCAGGTGCTGCTGATCCCGGACAAGGACAGCCACCGGCCCGGAGAGGTCGCGAAACTGCTGGTCCAGGCGCCGTTCGAGGACGCCGAGGGTCTGCTGACCCTGCGTCGCCACGGCTTTGCCGAAAAGCGTCGGTTCCGGATCGAAGGCGGCTCGACGACGCTCGAGATTCCGCTGCGTCGGGACTGGCTGCCCAATATCGAGGCGCACGTGATGCTGGTCGGTCAGGCTGATCGGGCGGGTCTGGGTGAGCTTGGCGACAGCGCCGTGGACGTGCCGAAGAGGCCCGCGATTGCGATCGGGCAGCACAAGTTCAGCCTGTCGACGGCCGACCGCGTCCTCGATATCGAGCTGAGCCCGGCCAGATCAGCCCTGGCCCCGGGTGAGTCTACCGAGGTCGAGCTCCTGGTGACCGACGCCGACGGAGCGCCTGTTGCCGGCGCGGAACTGGCGCTCGTAGCCGTCGATGAGGCGATTCTGGCGCTCAGCGGCCACACGATCGCCGATCCCTTGAGCGTGTTCTATGTCGAGCGGCGAGCGGAGGTGCGGGATCATCATCTGCGGCCCGGGATTCGGCTGTTATCGCTGGATCAGTTTGCCGTTTCGGATGGATTCGGCGATGGCTCTGCGGTCCCGCCCTCGCCGATGGCCATGGAAAGCGCCGATTACGCGCAGTCCGTCAGGCGAAGTGCCGTCGGTGCCGCGGCGCCACCGGCCAGCGAACCGATCGCGATCCGCTCGGACTTCAATCCCCTGGCCGCCTTCGTGCCGCGCCTGGTCACCGATGAGCAGGGCCGGGTCCGCACGCGAATCGATCTGCCCGATAATCTGACCCGCTACCGCGTCATCGCCGTCGCCGTGGACGGCGCGACCCGCTTCGGCAAGGCCGAGACCAATCTGACCGCGCGCCTGCCGCTGATGGTGCGCCCGTCGCCGCCGCGTTTTCTCAATTTCGGCGACCGCTTCGAATTTCCGGTGGTGGTCCAGAACCAGACCGATGCGCCGCTCGAGGTTCGCCTGGCCATGGCCGCCGCCAACCTCGAGCTGAGCGGTCCGGCCGGGCTGGTCTTCGACGTGCCGGCCAGGGACCGGCGCGAGGTCCGCCTGCCCGCCGCCGCGCTCGAGGCCGGCACGGCACGCTACCAGATCGCGACCGCAACCTCGGATTTCGCCGACGCCGCGCGCGGCGAGATGCCGGTCTGGACGCCGGCGACGACCGAGGCCTTCGCGACCTACGGGGTCATCGACGACGGCGCCCTGGTCCAGCCGGTGATCACGCCCGACAACATCTGGCCGCAGTTCGGTCAGCTCGACGTGACCACGAGTTCGACCGCCGTGCAGACCCTGACCGACGCGTTCCTGTACCTGAACGACTACCCGTTCCAGTGCAGCGAGCAGGTGGCCTCGAGAATGCTCGCCGTGGCCGCCTTGCGCGACGTGCTCGAGGCTTTCGAGGTCGCCGATCTGCCGGCGCCCGAGCAGATCGAGCGCTCGATGGCGGCCGACCTCGATCGCCTCGCCGGACTGCAGAACGGCGATGGCGGCTTCGGCCTGTGGCGGCGCGGGCAGGAGTCCTGGCCCTACGCGACCCTGCACGTCGCCCACGCCCTGGTGCGCGCAACCAATAGCGGCTACGCGGTCGATGAACAGCTGCTGGAGCGCAGCCTGCAGTACCTGCGAGATATCGATCGTCGAATCCCGTCGGACCATCCCGACCGCGTCCGGCGGCACGTCGTGGCCTATGCGCTCTACGTTCGCGGCCTGACGGGCGATTACGACCGTCAGCGCGCCCGATCGCTGATCGCCGAGGTCGACGATCTGGATGAGCTGAGCTTCGAATCGCTGGGCTGGCTGCTCGGCGTGCTCAGCGGCGATTCGGACTCGACGGCGGAACTCGAGCGCCTGCGTCGCTTTCTCGCCAACCGGGTCACGGAAACCGCAGCCGGTGCCCAGTTCGTCAGCGTGTTCCAGGACGGCGATCATCTGATCATGCATTCGGATCGCCGTGCCGACGGCATCATTCTCGAAGCAATGATGCGCGACCAGCCGGAATCGGACCTGATTCCGAAGCTGGTCCAGGGCCTGCAGGCGCACCGCACGCGCGGTCGCTGGAGCAATACGCAGGACAACGCCTTCGTGCTGCTGGCCCTGAACCGGTACTTCCGCCAGTTCGAAGGCACCGAGCCCGATTTCATCGCCCGGACCTGGCTCGGCGAGGACTTCGCCGGCGAGCAGGCCTTCCGGGGCCGGTCCGTCGACAGCCACCGGATCGAGATCCCGATGGCCTGGCTGGCTCGCGACGACGGCCAGCACGATCTGATCCTGGACAAGGACGGGGCCGGGCGGCTTTACTACCGGATCGGACTGAGCTACGCGCCGTCGGATCTCGAGCTGGAAGCCGCCAGCCACGGTTTCGAGGTCACCCGACGCTACTCGGGCGTCGACGACCCCGATGACGTGCGCCAGCGCGAAGACGGGGTCTGGGAGATTCGCTCGGGCGCTCGAGTGGAAGTCGAGCTTGAACTGGTCGCTCCGGCGCGCCGTTATCACGTCGCTCTGGTCGACCCGCTGCCGGCCGGACTCGAGTCGATCAACCCGGCCCTCGCGGTCAGCGACCGTCCCGACAGCGGCGAAACGCCATCAAACCCGTTTGCGCGCGGCCGGTTCTGGTGGTGGGGACCGTGGTACGAGCACCAGAACCTGCGCAGCGAGCGCACCGAGGCCTTCGCCTCACTGCTGCCGGGTGGTGTGTATCGCTACTCCTACTTCGCCCGCGCGACGACTCCGGGTGAGTTCGTGGTCCCGCCTGCCAAGGCTGAAGAAATGTACCAGCCCGAGACCTTCGGCCGCAGCGCCTCGGTGCGGGTGATTGTCAGAGAATTCGAGCTCTAGGAGAAGAAAAAGCTGTTCACCACAGAGGCACTCGCGGACGTTCTCCATCCAAAGGCTTATCGCTTGCGCAAGCCGCCATTGGATTCCGAACTGCGCTGAGAGCACAGAGAAGGAAAGAAAGTGTTCTCCTGTCCTCTGTGTCCTCCGTGCCTCTGTGGTGAATCGGTTTTCGGAGAAGTCTCAGGCGGCCCGGCGGGCGGATGATCCGCCTCGGCGGCGACTGTTGCCGTTGCCGCTGTTGCGACGGCCGGCGTTCGCATTGGCGCCGCCACTCCCGCGACGTTTGCCGCTGGCGCCGCCGCCGTTTCCGCGTCCTTGCGCGGACCGGCCACGGCCACCTTGCTTCTGTCCGCCGCCACGCTGGTTGGTCTTGCCGGCATCGCGCGAAAGGGGCTCGGTCGGCTCGTAGCCATCGATGACGTTCGTCGGAATCGGCACCTTGACCAGCTTGCGGATGTCTTCGAACAGACCGTGTTCGGCGCCGCAGACCAGGGACAGGGCAACGCCCTCGCGACCGGCACGGCCGGTGCGGCCGATGCGGTGCACGTAGTCTTCCGGTACGTTCGGGATTTCGAAATTGACCACGTGCGGCAGCTGGTCGATGTCAAGACCTCGCGCGGCGACGTCGGTGGCGACCAGCACCCGGATCTTGTTGTTCTTGAATTCCTTCAGCGCCTTGGTGCGGGCACCCTGGCTCTTGTTGCCGTGGATTGCGGCCGAGGGCAGCCCGTCGGCCTCGAGCTGTCGGGACAGTCGGTTGGCCCCGTGCTTGGTCCGGGTGAACACGAGCACCTGGTTCCAGTTCTCCGAGCCGATCAGCCACGACAGCAGTTCGCGCTTGCGCGCCTGGTCGACCGTGATCGCTTTCTGGGCAATGGCTTCAACGGTCGAATTAGGGGCAGCGGTCTCGATCCGCTCGGGGCGGTTCAGGTACTGCTGCGCGAGCGCCGTGATCTCCTTCGAGAACGTTGCCGAAAAGAGCAGGGTCTGGCGCTGCTTCGGCAGCGTGCGCACGATGCGGTCGATGGCCGGGCGAAAGCCCATGTCGAGCATCCGGTCGGCTTCATCGAGAACGAGCGTGTCGATCCGGCGCAGATCGACCGTGCCGCGCTCGATGTGATCGATCAGGCGTCCGGGGGTGGCGATCAGGACATCCAGTCCGCGCCGGAGCTTGCCGATCTGGGGGTTGATGTTGACCCCACCGTAGATCTCGGCCGAGCGGATGTTCAGATGCCGCCCGTAGGCGCGAAGATTCTCGTGAACCTGGGCAGCGAGCTCGCGGGTCGGGGTGAGAATGAGCGCGCGCAGCGCGCGAGCGCCATCGCCGGCGGCCAGCTTTTCGAGCAGGGGTAGCGTGAATGCCGCGGTCTTGCCGGTGCCGGTCTGGGCGCTGGCCATGACGTCGCTGCCGGCCAGCACGACCGGAATGGCTTTCGCCTGGACCGGAGTGGCCTGGGTGTAGCCCTGCTCGCCCACGGCGCGCAGAAGCTCGGCACGAAGGCCGAGAGTATCGAATTTCATGATCGGATTCCTGTTGGTTTACCAAGGCGGGTCAGCCTGAACGCATCACGATCAGGCAAGGAGCAAATCGGGGAAAGGCCTTGGACAACATACAATCCGCGAGAGCGCTTCGTTTCTACTGATCATTGAGATCAGCTCGAAGCGCGCGAAGCATATCACAGCCGTCTTGAAAACATTCATCAATCGTCGAGAGACGGTTTGCCCCGCTTGCGCTTGATTCCCGCTCGCTGACGCTTCGCCTCGAGGCGCTTTTTCTTGGCGGTACGGCTCGGGCGGGTGGCGATGCGCTTGCGCGGTCGACGGTGGGCGCGTTCGATGAGTTCGGCCAGGCGCTGGCGGGCCGCCTCGCGGTTGCGGTACTGGCTGCGATGGTTGGTGGCCTCGATCAGAATGACCCCATCGCTGTCCGCCCGCTTGCCGGCCAGCTCGACCAGCCGCTGGCGGACCGGTTCACTCAGGAATTCCGACCCGAGAGCGTCGAAGCGAAGCTGGACGCCGGTTTCGGTCCGGTTGACGTGCTGGCCGCCGGGGCCGCTCGAACGGATGAACTGTTCGCTCAGTTCCGCTTCCGGCGGCAGGAACCGGGCGAGTTTCGGGTCGATGGAAAAACTCATCGCATCAGCATAGCGACCGGGCGGCTCGATGTCGAAGGAATGGCGCCGGGCTAAACTAGGCGCATGAAAAGAGACCAGATCGACTTTCCGCCGCGGCACGAGCCGCTGCGCGATGACGTGAGCCTGCTGGGCTCGCTGGTGGGTGAAATGCTGCGCGAGCAGTGCGGCGACGGGCTGTTCGAGCGCATCGACGGGGCCAGAACGGCCGCGATCGAGCGGCGATCAGGGCAGGGTGATGCCCGGGAGCTCATGACGCTGTGTCGGTTCGACGACTTCGCGCAGGCCGCTGATTTCGTTCGCGGTTTCACCGCCTGGTTTCGCATGGTCAATCTGGCCGAACAGGTTCACCGCATTCGCCGCCGCCGACAGTATCAGAAGGCCGCCGATGCGGGTTTTCAGCCTGATAGCCTGGCCGACGTGTTCGCGCAGCTGCGGGAAGCCGGTCTGGCCTGGGACGACGTCGCCGCCTTTCTGAATGACCTGCTGATCGAGCCGGTTTTCACGGCCCACCCGACCGAGGCGACACGCCGCTCCCTGCTGGAAAAGGAGCAGCGCATGGCCCAGTACCTGATTCAACGGCTCGATCCGAGTCTCGCGGCGGTCGAAGTGAAGCGCCTGATCGATCGCGTTCGCATGGAGCAGACGATCGCCTGGCAGACGGCCGAGCAGTCCCACGAGCGACCGACCGTTGCCGACGAGGCCGAGCATGCGCACTACTACCTCGCCAATGTGCTCTACCGTATCGCGCCGGTATTCCACGAGCACCTCGCCGAGGCCGCCGAGGCGGTGTTCGGAGTCGAAGTCCGGCCCGGTGATGTGCCGACGGTGCTGCGGTTCGGTTCCTGGGTCGGCGGCGACATGGACGGCAACCCGAACGTCGGCCCCGATACCGTCCTCGATACCCTGGCCGAGCAGCGTCGCCAGGTCGTCGGCAACTATCGACGCGAGATCGGCAAGCTCAACCGCCTGCTCAGTCAGACCGAGGGCCGGGTCGAGGTCGGCGATGCCCTGCGCGCGCAGACCCAGGACTATCGGGGCCGGCTGCCCGAGACCGTCGCCGCGGTCCCGGCTCGCCATGCCGACATGCCGTACCGGGTGTTTCTCTGTCTGGTCGACGCCCGGCTGCGCGCCACCCTGGACGATGGCGATCAGGCCTACGAAGGCCCGGAAGCGCTGTGCGCCGACCTGGATTTGATCATCGAGAGTCTGAAGCGCCACCGCGGCGAACTCGCCGGGCTGTTTCCGGTTCAGCGTCTGCGCCGGCGCGTCGATATGTTCGGCTTTCACCTCGCCGCGCTCGATCTGCGGGTCGATTCGGGCGATCTTCACGAGGCGGTGGCGCGCCAGCTCGGTGACCCGGACTGGCAGCGTCTCGCTGCGTCCGAGCGCAGCGAGACGCTGCAGTCCGTGCTTGCCGATGACCATCAGGCGGTCGCGGACGACCACCCGGTATTTCTGCTCCTGAACGCGGCCGCCGAGGCCCATCGCCGCTTCGGTCGCGGATCGGTCCAGACCCTGATCGTCAGCATGAGCCGCAACGCGGACGATGTCCTTGCGGCCTGGCTGATGGCGCGCTCAGCCGGGATCGCGGACGGATTACTCGACCTGGTCCCGCTGTTCGAGACCGTTGGCGATCTCGAAGCCGCCGAAGGCGTCATGTCGGGATTGCTCGAGCTTGGATCCTGGCGCGAACTGCTGGCGAAACGGCACGGGCGCCAGATGATCATGCTCGGCTATTCCGACAGCAACAAGGACGGCGGCATGGTCGCTTCGCGCTGGTCGCTGCAGGATGCGCAGCGCCGGCTGGTCGCTCTGTTCGAGCAGCACCAGGTCAGGGTCACGTTCTTCCACGGGCGCGGCGGGACCGTCGGGCGCGGCGGCGGCAAGACGCACCGGGCCGTTCTCGCGGCACCGCCCGGCGCGGTCGCCGGCCATCTGCGAATGACCGAGCAGGGCGAAGTCATCCATCGCAAGTACGGCATGCGCTCGATCGCGATCCGCAACCTGGAGCAGACCGCCGGTGCCGTGATCAAGGCCAGCCTCGATCGTGAACTCGGCAGCCGGGCCCATCGACGTGACCGGGTGCAGTGGCACGAATGGATGGGTCGCCTTTCCGGACTGGCGCGAGCCGCCTACCGGGAGCTGGTCTATGGCGACGAGAGCTTCGCCGACTACTTCCGGGCGGCCACGCCGATCGACGTCATCGAGCGGATGCGGCTCGGCTCGCGCCCGGCATCGCGCCAGAAAAAGACCGGGATCGAAGGACTGCGGGCGATTCCCTGGGTGTTTGCCTGGGGCCAGAGTCGGCATGCTCTGCCCGGTTGGTTCGGATTGGGCACCGGACTCGAACGACTGAACGACCAGATCGGTGCCGCGGCCCTCGAGGACATGGCGGCCAACTGGCTGTTTCTGAGCAACCTGCTCGAAGACGCGGAAATGGCGATGGCCAAATCCGATATGACGATCGCTCGCCATTACGCCGGCCTCGCCGGTGATCTCGGAGAGCGCTATTTCCCGACCATCCACGCCGAGTATCGACGAACCGAATCGATGATCTGCCAGCTCAAGGGCCAGGATGCACTGCTCGACCGGGATCTGACCCTCAAGCGCTCCATTCTGCTGCGCAACCCCTACGTCGACCCGATGAGCCTGGCCCAGGTCGATCTGCTGCAGCGCTGGCGAGAAGGCGGACGTCGGGATGAAGCGATCGAGCACGCGCTGATCGCGACGGTTCACGGCATTGCCCAGGGGCTTCAGAACACCGGCTGAATCGCCGCTCCGGTATCGATGCGCCAGAGCTTGAGGCCGTTGCCGCCGCCCGGCCCTTGGCTGGCAGCGCAGCCGATCAGATGCTCGTCGTCGTACCAGGCCAGCGCGAAGACTTCTCCCGCGAGTGGTGTTGGCGGTTGGCCCTGGCGGACAACGAAGCTGGGGTTCGGCAGCGCGAATCGCCAGGAAACCTGCTCGCTCAGGGTGTAGACAAGGGTCTCGCCGTCGGGAGACCAGGCGAAACGGGTGATCAACAGCGGGTCGCTGAACTCCCGTTGCGCCTCGTGGACGGCCAGCACGCGACCGTCTTCGGTGCTCAGCAGCACTTCGCAGCAGCCGCGCCGGGTGATTTCGAGACCGCGTTTCAGCGCCGGACGATCCGTGTCCGGGCGATGCCATTGCCACTGCTGCGGCGCCGGGCGACGGCAGCTTCGGGGTGGCGGGCCGGCGGGCGTGATGTCTGCATCGCGTTGCAAATCCACTGAAAACCAGCGGCGCGCGGCCTCCGGCGACAGGCTGCTGGCCCGCACGAACAGCCGATCGGCTTGCTCGTCCCAGCACAGACTGCCGGGATCGAAGGACGGGCCGGTGACGCGATCGGCCGGTCCGGTCGGAAGGACGAGTTCACCGGTCGGCCACTCGAGCAGTGCCGGCGACTGAATGGGCAGGCTCAGGCCGGCGTCGGGTCGAAAGTAGCTCAACCAGAATGCGATCCAGCGGCCATTGGTCGAAGTGCTGATCAGCGGAACGGCATCACAGTCGATGGAATCCAGATCGGACAGCCAGCTGCCGGCCAGACCCGCAGGTCGATCCGGAGCGGGGCTGCAGGCGACGGCCACCGCGATCACGGCCGCCGCCGGTAAGCGTCGAAAACCGGAGGGCCACTGATGCGGCCCGCCGATGGTCACTGCTCGAAGCGATCGATGAACAGGAACAGGATTTCGTTGACCTGTACCGTGATGCTGTCCTGGAGCGCGCCGTTCTGCACGACCACGGTCGTCTGTCCCTCCGACACCGGAACCAGCTCGCCGTCCTCGGTGACGCGAACGATGTTCTCGTTGTTGCTGGTGTAGGCCGTTCCGGTGGCGGCGCCACTGACATCGCGCACGATGCCGTCGCTGAACGTGCCCATGACCGCGAGTTGACGCCGGTCGGTGAAATCGAACAGCACCGGGTTGCGCTGGACCACTTCGATCGCGTTCAGGGTCAGGTCGGTTTCGACCATGACCTCGATTTCCTCCGAGAAGGTGATCGTGCCGTTGCTCGATCGACCCATCGCCGCGATCTGCATCGGCCCGAGGTAGCTGAGCGGGATGTCGAGGCTGCCCTGGAACGGTGCCGAGTTGACCTCGAGGCCGTCTTCCGGGCTGAAGATCAGCACGGACTCGAGATCGAAATCGCCGACGGCACCGACGCTGAACTGGATGCTGTCGCCGGGGGCAAAGACCTGGCCGGCGGTCGGCTGCAGGATTTCGATTTCGAATTCGGTGAACTCGTTGCCGGGGTCGCCGAGGGTCACCAGCTCGGGTCCGGTCGACCGTGGGAGGCTGCCCGGTGCCGGGAAGGTCGAAAACGCCGATCCGGTCTGGTCGCTGTTGAGCAGTTCGACGATCCGGTCGCGGTATTGCTCGCTGCCCGGGGCGTTGGTATGGATGCTGTGGAGCCCGTTGAAGACGGTCTTCGCGGAACTCGAGATGCCGCCCTCCTGGCTCAGGCGGCCGACGATCAGGTCGTGCTGGATGCCCTCGAACAGATCGGTGTTGTCGTCGATGAAGTTGATGATCTTGAACAGCACGCCGAGCTTCCCCGGTGCCTGGGCCAGTGCATCGCCGACGAGGTCGGAACCGCCGACGCCGACCAGGGCGTGCGAGGGCAGGGAGGTGGGCGGGATCGCCGCGATGCCGCTGCTGCCCTTGGACAGATCATCGAGCGCGCCCTTGTCGATATCCCCCAGATTGTCCGAGAACAGCGCGTAGATGCGGCTGCGGATCCACTCCGGCCGCTCGTCGGCCCAGTTGCGGATACTGACGACCAGATTCCCTAGCGGTGAACCGGTGTGCGGCGTGTTGACGGTGAAGAACTTGTTGACCAGGCCCGATACCTGCCCGTTGAAGTTGCGCCCGACGATGCCGCCCATGCTGTGACCGACATAGTCGACCTGGCTGAGCGCGATCATGCCGTTCCACATTGCGTTGCAGGCGTCGCGAATCGGCGTCGCCGGCTGGAGGGTATTGACCGCGAACCACGAGGCGTTGGTCGACTTGTAGTCGCCGGTAAAGGTGCGCAGACGACTGTCGGTGCGAAGCGGCGAGTTGCCCCAGGCATCGGCCGCGCTCGACCACAGGCCGTGCATCAGGATGACCGGCGGGCGCCAGAGCTGGAACGGCAGGTTGACCGTCTGCTCGTTGAGCTCGGGATCGTCCGGGACATAGAAGGCCCGGAAAGTCACGTTGCGCGAGGCCTGGTTCTCGTTGCCGCCCTTGTTGAACTCCTCGGGCACCAGATATTGAGTGCGTCCCTCATGCCCGTTCGGGCCGAACTGGGTCGACACGGTCACTTCGGCCAGACGATCGCTGCCGCCGATCGGGCCGTAGCCGCCGTCGTCAGGCACCGTGCTCCCGGGCAGCGTGAACGTCACCGTTCCCGGTCCGGGCAGGTTGAAGAAGCTGAAGATGATCGGCGTCAGCCCGTCGGCGACCGCGCCGACGACCGGGCCGCCCTGGAACAGACAGTCGAGGGCCTCGTTCAGATTCTGCGGCGCGGCCGACGCCGGATGGACCAGACTCGTCGCGCTCAGGCTGAAGGTGTCGATGAGCACGGCCGAGTCGATGAACTGATCACCGTTGTCGGCGATCTCGAATTCGACGGTCACGGGACCGGACTGGGCGACGCCGGCGGAGACCCGCTGCCACGGTGTGAGTCCTGCGGCCGGCAGGCCGAAATCAAAAGCGCCGGAGACCTGGCCCGGAATGTCGGTAAACAACGCAAAGGCCGTATCGCGCGCATTGTCGGCTGAAACCGGAATCAGTGCCGGATTGCCAGCATCGATGTGCTCGATTTCCCGGCGACCGTCGGAGTCGGTCACGAAAACCCGGAAATGATCGGCGTGACTTGCGGAAAACTCCGGAAATTCCGCCGACAGAAAGCGGTAGCGAAACGAGAGCTGCCGGCCACCGGCGGGCGGATCGAAGGAAAGTGTCAGCCTGGTGGGGCCGTCTGTACCCTCGACGTGGTAAGCGCTGCCCGGTCGAGCCGATCCGGCGCTTGCATCACCGGTGCTGATTACGGCCAGCCGGTCTCCGGCCAGCGGTCCGATGGCCCCGAAGGCCGGGACGCTGGCAGCCTGAGCCGCCGCGCCGTTGAACCTTGCCCCACTCAGCCAGTCGAGCGGGGCGCCCATCGCAGCGGCGAGTTCCTCGGCCAGAGCCGGGCTCGCGGCGGGTGCCGGCTCCGGGCCCGACTGGGCCAGGCGCTGGCGCTCCTGTCCGACCTCGGCCGAAGCGGGCGCGGCGACGACCGCTACGCATATCCCCAGGGCAATCGCCCCGAGAAGGATCGAAGAAGCAAGCTGGCTGCGAATCATGGCTACCCTCCTGAAAGGCCCTGGCGGAGTGCTCGATGTTCGCGACTTGTCAACGAAAGCCGTTCTCCGCCCTGAAGAACGCTGTCTTCGTCCGGAGTATACGCCTGTGAAAACCTCTTTCAATAACGACGCTATTACAGTGAATGCTGCTACCGACCTTGCGGGGATCATCGTGGTCACCAACCGCGACAGCGCTGCAGTTCCCGGCCCGGAGCGCCGTTCTGCGGCAATAGCCAGAACGACTCGAACTGAGCGGCGGTGGCGCAGGCGTGGTTCGGAAGCACGCGCAGGCGGCGGCCCAGAGGAAAAGCGTCGAAATCGATGGGCCTGCCGTCCGATCGCGCAATGAGGCCGTGCTCCTGATTCGTCGCCCGGACGACCAGCCCGGGTTCGAGCAGATGCCCGGCGTCGTCGCAGACCAGGCCGTAGCCTTGCTCGCGGGCCGCGTCCGCGCTGCCGCGATCGCGCGATAGCGCCATCCAGCCCGCATCGACGATCAATTCTCCGGCGGCGTCACGGTGGCCGATCACTTCGGTCAGGACCGATATCGCGATCTCCTCGACCGTGCAGACGCCCAGACCGAGCATCACCAGGTCCATGCAGGCGTAGACTCCAGCGCGAACCTCGGTGATGCCGGACAGATCCTCCGCGAACAGGGCGGTCGGGGTCGAGCCGACGCTGACGACCGGCGCGTCGAAACCGGCCGCGCGCAGGCCAGCGGCGGCCTGCAGCGCCGCATCGCGTTCCCTTCTCGCCATCCGCTTAAGGCATTCGGCGTCCCGGCAGGCGTAGGAGCCTCCGGCATGGACCATCACGCCGGCCACGAACGCGCCGCCGCGATCGAGCGTTCGCGCGGCTTCGAGCAGGGCGGGGTCGTCCGGTCGGAATCCGGCCCGCTGGCCGTCGGCGTCGATCTCGAGCAGGCTCTCGAACGCGATCCCGTGCCGGTCGACCGCGTCGGCAACGTGGCCGGCGGCCTGCGGATGGTCCAGCGTCAGGGTCAGCTTCATGCCGGCCCGGATCCGCTCGGCCGCTGCGTCGAGCTTGCCCGGCGCGATCGAGACGGCGTAGAGAAAGTCCTCGATTCCGTGGGCAAAGAAATGATCTGCCTCGGCCAGGGTCGAGACCGTCGCGCCTCCTGGATGGCCTGCGAGCATGCGCCGCGCCAGCTCGACGTTCTTGACGGTTTTCAGATGCGGCCGCAGAGGCACGCCGAGGTGAGCGAGCCGGGCATTCATGCGCGCGACGTTGCGCTCGAAGCGCGCCTCGTCGATCAGGAGGGCCGGGGTTGTCACGGAGGGTCGGGTCATGGCGATTCGTCGGATCAGGGGCCCATTATCTCAGGCACGGGGCAGGCAGCAATAGACGAGCAGTGGATCCTGCAGAAAGATGGTCGCCGAAGCTCCGCCGACCGTTTTTCCGCCCGCGCTATTCGCCAGAGAGCAAAATCGGTATAATCACGGCCCTTCCGGCGCCGGTGTAGCTCAGTTGGTAGAGCATCGCATTCGTAATGCGCAGGTCGGGTGTTCGAGTCACCCCACCGGCACCATCCTCAAAATACCTCGAATGCTGGATTCCATCCCGCGTCCGAGCTGATCACATTCGAACCGTGCTGCTCGGTGCAAGCTCACGCGCCTTGGCATTCCGTCATTGCTTCCTGCGCTTCTCGCAAATCACAATGCCACCGTTGCCTGCGCTGGAGCGAAGCGGCCGGAGTCATCCTTCAACCGGCATCCATCATCAGTGTTGCGACAAGATCCAGCCTGGCAGGGCGTGGCAATGCTCGATAGGCCTGGCAGTGGCGTCACGCGTTCGCGGTTCGGTTTTGCTCATCGGTACAGACCCCTCTACGAACGTCGATGGGGGCTTCGCCCCCATACCCCCGCATCGCTTGCGCGATGCCAAAGGGTAAAAGGACAAAGAACAAAGCATTACAAGGACCTGGCTGGACGGAAGCCGATGTAGCCGTCGCGGAAGTCGCGGGCGTTCGTGTTGCGAAAGGCCGAACGCAGGAACTGGCCGTTGGTGCTCCAGGAACCGCCCCGCAGAACAGCGCGGCTGCAGTCGCCCGCCATCCAGGCGCTGCCGTCGCTCGGGGCGCCGGTGTAGTTATCGTTCCAGCAGTCCTGAGTCCACTCCCAGACGTTGCCGTGCATGTCATACAGGCCCGAGCTATTGGGGGCAAAAGTCTTGACCGGGGTGGTGCGCTCACGGAATTCACCCCGCGGACAGCCCTGGGCTGGATGGGTGCCGCTGAAATTGGCCTGCGCCGTCGTTATGCAATCGCCCGTATTGAAACGCGTGCTGGTGCCGGCCCGGGTCGCATACTCCCACTCCGCCTCGCTCGGTAACCGATAGCCTTCCCCGGTCTTCTCGCTCAACCATTCGATATACGCCTGGGCGTCGTTCCAGCTCAGGCAGAGCACAGGATGAGCGTCGTCCTGACTCATGCCAGGGCTGCGCCAGTTTCTGCCAGATCGCCACGCCCACGAGCCACCCTCGCGTGTTCTGCAGCCGGAGTTTCCGCCCGCATTGCGCTCGGCATCAGTCCGGTAAGCTGTCGCCTCTACAAACAAGCGAAACTCTCCGACCGTGAGCGGCGTTGTGGCCAGGGCGAAGGCCGAGATATTGACCTGGCGCTGGGGGCCTTCAGTGTTTAAGCGCTGTGGCTCATTGGAAGGACTGCCCATGGTGAAGCGACCGGCCGGGATCACGACCATTTCGGGGCAGTCCGGGCAGTCGCGGAAGACCTCGCCCGGCTGCGGGGCCGGCCAGCGTTCTGTCGCCCGGAGCTGGGCCAGCAGCTGGTCGGTGGCCTCACCGCGCTCGCTTCGATCGCTGGCCCGCTCGAAGGCGCGGATGGCCTCGACGGTCCGACTGCCCAGGTTGCCGTCTGGACTAATCTCGCGGCCCAGCCGGGCCAGTTCGCGCTGGATGTCGGTGATCAACTGCCGGCGGCGTTGTGCGGCTTGTTGTTGTTCGCGGGCCTGCTGCAGGCGAGTGCTGGCCCGCTCATAATCGCCGCCTTCGGCGCCGCTGGCCCGGGCATTGGCCAGGAAGGTCCCGGCACGGTCGAGCTGGGTTTCATTCAGAGCGCCCTCGGCCAGTTCCACGTAGCGACTGGCGATTGCCTGGATGCCGGCTGTGGCTTGCGGGTGACCGGGGCGGATGTCCAGGACCTGCTGGAACCTGTCCCAGGCGCTCTCGCCTTCGGGCTGCATCAGACGGGTCGCGGCCAGATCGGCTTCGGCGGCTTCGAGCAGGAACGGGATCACTTCGTCACCGGTCAGCCAGCGACCGTCCCACTCGTACAGGTCGCCGCCTTCCAGCGCGAGATCCAGGCGGGCGGTCTCGCCGGGAAGGATTTCGACCGAATGCGTTTCCGTGCGGTAGCGGGCCAGGCGGACTTCGAGCTGCTGGTCGCCGCTTCGCAGGTCGCTGAGCGTCAGCGGGGTGGTGCCGTCGTGAGGCTCGCCGTCGATCCAGATCTCGGCCCCGGGCGGGTCGGTGATGATCGTGACCCGGCCGGACCCGCGCTGCAGTTCGGCCTCGATGCGCTCGACCACGTCGTCTTCCAGGCGCAGGGTCTGCTCCCAGGGCTCGTAGTAGCGGTGGACCAGGCGCAGGCGGTGCTCACCGGCCGGGAGGCTCTCGGACTGGAACGGGGTCTGGCCGATGCGGCGGTCGTTCAGGAAGACTTCGGCACCTTCGGGGGTGGTGGTGAGGGAGAGGATGGCGGAGCCGGAAGAGGCGGTTTCCGGCTGCCGGTTTCCGGTTTCCGGGGTGGCGGTTGCGGGCTCCGAGGCCAGGGCAGGCGCCGGTGCCGGGCGCGATACGGTGCTGGTGCCGCCGATGGATGGCGGACTGCTTCGCTGGTCTTGCCACAGGTAGAGGCCGACGGCGAGGATCGCGGCCAGGACCGCCCCACCAAGCCCCCAGTACAACCCGGAGCGCTGTCCTGCGCCCTTTCCCGGATCCGTGATCCCTGATCCCTGACCGGTGTTTCTCGATCCTTGCCCCTTGTTCCTTGCACCTTGCTCCTTGAGTCCTTTGACCACCCGCGTACCGGCACGGCGGGGCGCGACTTTCTGTCCCTGCTCGATGCGATCAAGGTCGTCGATCAGTTCGGCGCCGGTCTGATAGCGATCAGCCGGGTCCTTGGCCAGCAGGCGGTCGATCAGGGGCTGGTATTGCGCCAGCATCGGCCGCAGCTGCGGGATCGGGTCATTGATGTGTTGCAGGCCCACGGCAAAGCTGTCCTGGGCGTCGAAGGGGACCTGGCCGGATAACATCTCGAAGAATACGACGCCCAGCGCATAGAGGTCCGATCGGCCGTCGACGGCCTGACCCCGCGCCTGTTCGGGGCTCATGTAGTGCGGCGTGCCGATGGAAAGCCCCGTCGCCGTCATGCGCGTGCCCGAACCGATGGCTCGGGCAATACCGAAGTCCGACAGGACGGCGCTGTTGTCCTTTCGAAAGAGGATGTTTTCAGGCTTGACGTCGCGATGAACAAAGCCTTCTTCGTGGGCATAGGCCAGGGCGGAGGCGATCTGGCGCAGGATGTCAACGGCGTCGGCTGGCTTTATTTCGCCGGCGCGCAGGCGGTCCTTGAGGTCGCCACCGGAAACGTATTCCATGGCGATGTAGTGGTGGTGGCCGGCCACGCCCATGTCGTGGACGCCGACGATGCCGGGGTGGTTGAGGCGGGCGGCAGTTCGGGCCTCGGCGAGGAAACGGGCGGAGAACTCGCGATCGGCATTGAGGGCGGCGGCCATGACCTTGATGGCCACTTCACGGTCGAGGGACTGCTGGCGAGCGAGGTAGACCGTCGCCATGCCGCCATGACCGAGTTCACGGTGCAGTTCGTAGCCAGGAATGTCGGGTCGATCATTCACATGGAGTCCCCTTGCGATGGCTCCGGGCGCTTGCCTAGCCGCCGTCGAGTTCCTCCCCGGGTTGGCGGCGCAGGAAGATCGCGCCTTCGGTGTCAAGGCGTTCCACGCCGATGTGGTAGCGGCCGCTGATCTGGCGCTGAGTTCGCCCGGTGGCCGAGTCGTAGATCAGTAGCCAGATTCGCTGGTAATGGCCGTCGGTCAGGTTGGGGCCGAGGTCGAGCTGGCGCAGGTCAAGGGCCTGACCGGGCCCGGCAGCGGCACTGAATTCCTCCCAAACGCCGGTGCGTTCGCTATCCGGGCCAAAGGTGAACTGCATGACTCGCACCGGTGGCTCTTCGAGCGCGATCGTGGCGAGGTGTTTTTCGCCAGTCAACAGTTCAACCGGCTCGGGTGCAGCCAGGCGAGGGCCGCGGTCGGGCATGATCATCAAGCGCTCGGGCGGGTCCTGCCAGGCGATGACCGCCTGGCCATCGGCGGCTGACAGCAACCGGCGAAAATCGCCCAGCGGGTCTGGCGCCAGATTTACCTCACCCAGGCTCAGCGAGTCGCCACCTTCGGCTAGCAGCAGCAAGGTGCCATCAGACTGAGCGTGATGGACGATCAGCTGGCCACCGGGCCAAGCGGCGAGCGCTTCGGCCGGCAGGTCGACCAGCGGCGACTGTCCACGCGCGCTAGCAAGGAAGAAGCTCAGTTGGGCGGGGCGCTCGACTCGGGCGCTGACAGGTCGGGGATCATCGTCATCGGCTGACCAGGGAAGCGCGTACGCTTTTCCGGTCCGCATAGCAGCCACGGTGTCCAGGAAAGCCGGGTCCGGTTGATTGCCGCGCCGCCACAGTAGCCAGCGGTGCTGGTCGCTGATCAGCTGCAGGCGATCACCGGGGCGAAGCTGGTCGAAGAACCATCGGTCGGCCTCGTCGAGCCGGAGAATGCGGGCCAGCACGGCAGCGGAAACCTCGGCACTGACCAGGACGGGGTCGGGGACGCGAAGCTGGCGATAGGCGCGCTGCTCCCGCGCCCTTGCGTCGCTGGCATCGATCCATTCACCTTGCCAGCGCCATTGCTCGATGTCTTCTTGCAACGTAAAGCTGTCCTGGCCGTTGCGTTCGAAGCGGATCTCGATTTCGGATTTTTCCCGGCGCCAGCTATCCAGCATTCGAACGCTGGCAAGGCGATATGCGCCGAATCGGACTTCCTCGAGGTTGACGTCACCCCGGCCGATCTCTTCATCATCGAGCAGAATGGTGGCATCGGGATGATGCGCCTGAATTCGCAAGCTGCCGGCCTTCGGGATGGGTTCCAGGTTGACATCCAGACTGCGCAGGTCGCCGGCGGCCAGTTCGATTCTCTCGCGATGGCTGAAGTAGCCCTCGCGGTTGACAACCAGCTCCTGGTTTCCCGGCTCGATACTGACTGGTTCACCGCCGGTCAGCCGCTGGCGGCCGATGCGGATCTCGGCATCGGCCGGGGTGACGTTGATACGGACGGTGGCGTGGGTTGGCGGCTCGATGTCCAGCGAGATTTCAGTGCTGAGAGTCTGACCGGGCGAAAGGCGAAGTACTCGATCTTGAGGGAGATAGCCATCATGCGTAACGGTCAGCTGGTACGTGCCGGCTGGCAGCACCAGTGGCTGCCCGGATTCGGGGCGTTGATCGCCAATACGAATCACGGCATCGACTGGCGTGACGTCGATGGTCAATGTGGCGGGAGCAGGCGCTTCGGCTTGTGGTGGTGGTCCATCAGGCTCAGCCGCCGGGTCGTCACGGGGTTCGGGTGCCGGCGGCTGGGGGGTAGCGCAAGCAACGAGCAGCGCTATCAATAGCGCTATCAACAGCGTTCTCGTTGCAGTTTTCGGGACTCTTCTGGTCAACACCTTTCCCCCTGTTACCAGGCAACCGCGTGGCGATCATTGCCGAGCATGACCGGCCACGGTGCCTGGCCTTGGCTGACGCGCCGATTGAAAGAGAGTGCCACAATCTGCCCGTTCTCATCAACTGCGGTGACTTCGAGCAGACCGTCGCCGGTCAGATCGCCGAGGACCGGGGAAGCGGTGAAGGAATGTTTAGCTGCGGTATCGACGTCAAGCAGACCCCGGCCGGTGCGACTGTCGATCACGCGCAGGCGGCCGCTTTCTGTCTGGATGATGATGTCGGGACTGCGATTGTCGGTGAAGTCGAAGGTCGCCGGCGAAGCGGTGACTCGCTGGCCCAGCGCCATGTTCCAGATTTCGTCGCCGGTTCGGCCCGCCAGGAGCCTGACCAGGCCGTCGTTGTTGACCACCAGCACATCATGAGAGCGACGCTCTGCGACACTGATACCGATGGGACTTGCCAGATAACGACCGGGCATGGGTTGCGACCACGCCATACGGCCACTTTCTGCATCAAGGGCCGTTACGCCGTTGCGCGTGGCAACGACAACCAGCTGCGCTCGGTCGACCTCAATCAGCGTCGGCGAGGCATAGTCGACCTGACCCAGACTATCGGCTTCCCAAAGCCTCCAGACACGTTCGCCGGCGGCCGAGATGGCGACCGCCTGGCCACCTTCGGTCAAATAGATGAAGTCGCTGACCCGGTCATTGTTGATATCACCGACAGCAGGTGTCGTGAGCACGGAACCGCTGCTCATTTCTTCACTTGACCAGATTTCCCAGCCACGACTGCCGTCCAGGGCCACCAATCCGCGGCGGGATGTGGGAACGATGACATCAGGCGTGCCGTCGTCATTGACGTCAGCGAAAACCGGCCGGTTGGTGATGTCGCCCAGGCCAAGGTCGGCCGGGCTTTCCCAGACGATCTGGCCCCGGGCATTGAGCACAAAGACTCGACCGTTATTGGTGCCGGCAACGACTTCATCAGCGCCGTCGCCGGTGAGGTCGCCTACCGCAACGGAAGCGATGATGCGCCCCGGCAGCGGGGTCGAAAAGATGATCTTGCCTTCGTGCCCATCGAAGGCGGTAGCATGGCCCTGGACATCAGCAACGATCAGATCCAGTACGCCATCGCCGTTGACATCAGCAATTGCCGGTGTGGCAATCACGCGACGGCGGTCATCCTCCGCGCCAAGGTGATGCCGCCATGTCGTGCCGGCCTGCAACGGAGCGTCGATCTGCTGGGATGGAAAGCCCAGACTGTCACGAAACAGCCAGGCGCCGGCGATCACGATCACGCCCAGAAATCCGACCAGCCCCCAGGCCCATGCCGGTAGGCGCGTCAATGGGCCGACGGCGGCACGCTTGGACGTTTTGGTGGGTGAGGAACGACGCTCGCGGGTGTCGCCAACGGCTTGCTGCGTCCGGGTTCCGGTGCGCGGCCGGGTATCTTGGGCGCGAGCGGCTTCGAAAGTCAGTTCGATATCGCCAAATGAAATCCGCTCTCCGCCTCGCAGCACGACATGCCGGATCTCTTTGCCATTGACCTCGGTCCCGTTAGAACTGTCAAGATCGGTGAGCTTCCAGTCGTCGCCATCGGGCTCGATGCGGGCGTGATTGCCGGAAACCGTGTCGTCATCGAGCACTACATCATTGTCCGGCAGGCGTCCAATAGTGATGATTCCCTTGACTTCTATTGGTCGACCGCCGTCCGGTTTCAGCCGGGCCGGCATGCCGCCGGGCAGCGCAGCACGCGCGGCGGTGGCCTTTATCGCTGGCCTGGCTGCGGTCTTGTCGATGTCACCACCGGCCATGGCGGCCTTGTACCGCGTCGTGTCGAAGCGAAGCTCATCGCCGTGCTGCACCAGGCTGCGTCCGCTGGTCTTCTTGCCGTTGATCCAGGTGCCGTTGGTCGATCCAAGATCTTCGACGAACAGCCGGCCATCTTCCTGAGTAATGCGGGCATGCTGGCGCGAGGCCATGTCATTGGGCAGGGTCAGTTCGCACGCTTCGTCGCGACCAACCACCATGTTGCCGACAACGGCGATCTTCTTGCCCTTGACCTCATCGGAAAGGCCGATCAGCAGCCAGCCGCCGACCGAAGGCCGGGCCCTGGTCTTGTCGATGTCATTGGCGGCAGCGGGATCACCTGCGGCCGAGGACGCGGACGAGACTGCCGTAAGGTCTTGCTCGGTGACCGAGCGCATGGCTTTGGTTGGGCGGCGGCGATCGGGGTCGACGAGTTCGGCCTGGATGCTCGCGAAAGCGATTTCGTCCCAGGGGCTGAGTTCAACGCGCCCCTGAAGTGGCTTGCCGCGGTAGAAAGTGCCGTTCTTGCTGGCCAGGTCGACCAGGGAAATCTTGTCGTCAGAGTTATGAATCTCGGCGTGGAAACCAGAGATATCCTCGTGATCGAGCACGATGTCGTTATCCGCATCGCGACCGATTGTCAGGCGTCCCTCCCTGATTTCGACGTCGTCGTGTTCCTTGTTCTTGAAAACGAGCTTCATGGTCTATCCCCTCTGCATTGGTGCGTTGGCGTGAATGTGCGAGTCGATTCTGGCGGCTACTGTTTGGACTTGTTCCAGATGCAAGCTGCCCTGTGTCGGGCCTGGCGGCGATTGCGGCGGTGCGTCGTCCCGAATCCAAAAAAACAGGGCCGCTAAAGCGAGCACGGCAATGAGCAATAGCGGAAACACCCAACGCGCGAGCGGGCGTCTGGAGCCTTGCTCCGGCTCTGCGGCAGGAATGTCAAGGCGCTTGCGTGGCGCGGTCTGACGAATTCGGTCAGGGGCATCCTCAGGCGCGGCAATGACGATGGCCGTAGCGTTATCGTTGCCGCCGGCGCTCAGCGCGGCCTCGATAAGGGCCTGGGCGACCTGATCCGGAGTTTCTTCGGAGTGCTGACGCAGGCAGGCCGCCATGTCTTCTGTGGAAACCTCGCCGCTGATGCCGTCGCTGCATAGAATGATGCGCTCACCGGCAAACAGGCGTCCGGATATTTCGTCGACGACCAATTCATCTTCCAGTCCGCCACCCAGGCAACGGCTCAAGGTACTGCGTTCCGGGTGCTCTTCGGCTTCTTCAGTGCTGATGGCGTGGTTGTCGATCAATTCCTGAACGTATGAATGATCGTGAGTCAGTTGCCTGAGTTGGCCGTCGTGCCAGAGGTAGGCGCGTGAGTCTCCCACCCAGGCTAATTGATAACGGCTACCGTCGATCTTGAGTGCCACCACCGTCGTGCCCATGCCTTCGGAACCATCACCTCGGTCGATTGCGGTTGCCAGTTCGGCCTGTGCCTGTTCAATGGCCTCAGTCAGCGTTCGTCCGTTAGCGACGGTATCGCGGATGGTGCCGCAAGCCAGCCGACTGGCTACCTCGCCGGCTTCGTGGCCGCCCATGCCGTCGGCAACGATCCACAGCCCCAATTCATCGTCTGCCAGCCAGTCATCTTCATTGTGTTCGCGAACATGCCCTACGACAGACTGGGCACCATATGCCAATGGTTGGTCGATGGAACTCATGGCTTCAACGCCCCGCTTTGGTCGTGGCCCGACAGACGCAGGCGCGAATTACCCAGCGCCAACCATTGGCCGGACGTCAACCGAGCCCTCTCGACTCGCTTATCGTTCAGCCAGGTGCCGTTCTTGCTTTTCAGATCCATAACCCACCAATGGCCATCGACTCGCAGCAAAGCGGCATGAAATCTTGAGCATTCATCGTCAGCGAGAGAAATCGTGCAAGCGGATGAACGCCCGACGAGCAGCGTAGAGACGAAATGGCTAATCGGTCGCCGGCTTCCCTCCGTCTCGATTTCCCAAACCGAGACAAGGTTTCCGCTGCTGCCATTGAGCTGCTGGCCAGTGCACCCGCGGGCGTGATCAAGCAAGTGCTCCTTGATCGCAGCGGCCCGGTTGTTGGTATTGCCGATCTCCTCGAGCGTAACTCGAACGAAGTCTGCCCAGCTTGTCCCCTTGGCCTCAGCCAGTGAATCAAGGTACTGCCAGAAAGAGGGCTCCAGCATCAGGGAAGTTACTTTCCCGTCAAGTACGATGCTGCGACGATTGGATCTCAATTCCATTCCCCTGAGGTCGCTTGAGACTTGAGCTGAACGCCTCCTGATCAATCAATCAGTCTCAAGAGGTTCCGCGCTTTTAGTATCTCAATACTAAATCCGACCCGTTGCGAAATTCAAGCAAAACCGCACATTTTTGACAAAACAGGTCCGGATATTGCGCCGACTCCATTCGAACCGCCGAACGAAAAATGGGACCGGTTCGAACCGACCGCCTTGTCGCGACCTCGCGAGGCAGGACCTCGCAGCAGTCATCAACGCGCTTTCCGGCCGATCCGCGACCTGCTCCCGCGCTTTCACTCGCCGTCCCTATACTTCACGGCCTCGTCACGAATCTGGATGGTCTGTCATGGTGCGCACGCTTGCCGCTGTTCTGCTTTTCGCAATCGCTTTGGTCGTGGTTTCTGCCGAGGCTTACCAGCCCAGGCCGATCGAAGAGCTCCTCGATCAGGATGTCGAGTACGACCCGGCCATTCCGAAGCCCGAGGACGTCACCGGCTACCGACTCGGTGAGATCATCTATCCGCCGCACATGCTGGCGTCCTATGTCGAGGCGGTGGTCGAGGCTTCGGATCGGATGGTCGTCGACATCATTGGGCGCAGTCACTTTGGCCGTCCGATCCACCAGGTGACCGTCGCATCGAGGTCCAACATGGCGCGTCTCGATGAGATCAAGCAGACCCAGCGCAGCCTGCTGGAGCCCGATGCGGGCCCGCCGCCTGCTGATCATCCCGTGATCATGCAGTTCACCTTCGGCGTGCACGGATCGGAGCCGTCGAGCTACGACGCGGCGCCGGCCATGCTCTATTACCTCGCCGCCGCCCAGGGGCCGGAAATGGAGTCGCTGCTGGAAGGGGCCGTCATCAACATCATCGTGCCGGTCAATCCGGACGGCGTGAACCGTTTCGCGCAGTGGACGAACATGCACCACGCGGTCGTGCCGGTCGCCGACCCGCAGAGCCGGGAGCATTTCTACGAGTGGCCCTGGGGTCGGACCAATCACTACTACTTCGACCTGAACCGGCAGAAGCTGCTGGTCACCCAGCCCGAATCGCGCGCGGTGGTGGAGTTCACCCACGAGTGGATGCCGAACGTGGTCGGCGATTACCACGAGATGGGCAGCAACGCGACCTTCATGTTCTCTCCGGGACCGCCGGAGCGACGTAACCCGCTGTTCAGCCGGGATGCCCTCGACCTGAACCGCGAAATGAACGGATTCGTGACCGAGCAACTGGACGGCGAAGGCGCTCTGTATGTGACCGAAGAGCTGTTCGCCCATTTCTATCCGGGCTTCGGCTCGAGCTACCCGAATCTGCTCGGCGCGGTGCCCTATCTGTTCGAGCAGAGCTCGACCCGCGGCCTGCTCCGCGAGACCGAGTACGGCACGCTGCGCTATGACGACAAGATCGGTCAGCAGGCTCGCGTCGGCCTGGCCGTGATCCGGGCCGCGCAGGCCCACCGCGCCGAGCTGCAGGCCCATCTTGCGGGCTTTTACGAAGAAAGTCGTCAACTGGCCGCCAGCGATCCGGTCGACGCGTACGTGTTCAGCTCGAGCGATCGCGCGCGCCTGGCCGGCTTCCTGGACATGCTCGGTGTCCACCAGATCGAGGTTCGGGAAGTCGCCCGAACCATCAACGCGGACGGGCGCAGCTATGAACCCGGCGAGGCGTTCATCGTTGTGGCGGACCAGACCCACTACCGCGTCATCAAGGCACTGTTCGGTGCCGAGGTCATCGAAGACAGGACTGTCTTCTACGATGTCTCGGCCTGGACTCAGCCCCTGGCCTGGGACCTCGACTATTCGGAGCTCGGAGGGCGCGCTTTTTCCGCCGATCTTGTTGGCGACCTCGTGGAAGACTTCGATGCCACAGCGCCGACCCCGGAGCGAAGCAACTACGTCTACGTGCTCGAATGGGACAGCTACTATGCGCCGCGCGCGCTGTTTCGGCTGCTCGACGCCGGCCTGCGGGCTCGGGTCATTCCCGACGAAACCAGCGTTCGCACCCGCGCAGGCGAGGTCGAGCCCGGGCGCGGCGCGATCGTGGTGCCGATCGCGGGTCAGGATCTCGATCCGGACGCGATCCACGAGCTGATGGTCCGGGCCGCGCGCGAGGATTCGGTCACCGTGCATGCCGCCATCTCCGGCCTGACGAGCCGGGGATCCGATCTCGGCGGCTTCGATCTCGAGAATATCGAAAAGCCCGAAGTGCTCCTGGCCACAGGGCGCGACACGTCGGCGAACGACGCCGGCGAATACTGGTACCTGCTGGATCATGAGATGAACATCCCGGTCTCCATGATCGACGTCAGCGAAATGCCGGGCGCGTCCATCGACCGCTACACCCACATCATCCTGCCCGGCGGCCGGTACTCGAGCCTTGATGAGGACTTTCGCGGGCGTCTCGATGTCTGGGTGCGGGCTGGCGGCGTTCTGATCGCGAGTGAATCGGCAGCGCGCTGGGTCGTCGAACACGAACTGTCCGGTGCGCGCTTCATCGGCGACGAGGAAGACGAGCGCGAGGCCGATGAGTCCGACGCCGACGCTCCCGCTGACGATGAAATCGACCCGCCCGAGGCCTATGCGGATATCGACGACTGGGATGCTGAAGCGCGGATCTCCGGTGCCCTGTTCGAAACCCGGGCGGACGTCACCCACCCGCTGGTGTTCGGCCTTCGCGACTCCATGCTGGCCGTGACCAAGATCGGCACCGACGCCTTCGAGCCGTCGGACAATCCCTTCGCGCTACCCGTGCGATTCGTTGCCGATGATCCGATTCTGGCCGGTTATGCCAGCGAAGAGAATCGCGAACTGCTCGCGGGCGGCGGCATGTTGCACGCCGAACGCCGCGGATCGGGCTCGGTGATCCTGTTCTTGGACAATCCCGTCTTCCGCGCCTACATGAAGGGAACCGCGCGCCTGGTCACCAACGCGATCTTCTTCGGAGACGACTTCCGCAATCCGAGCCGGCGTCTGGATTGACGCGTTTCGGGCGCCAGCGAGAACCGACTTTCTGGTCGGAGGCAGTCGCTGGCGCCCGCTTTGAATCGAACTAGAGCTGTGCGGTGTTATCATGATGACTCGTTGGTCATCTGGAGCGCTTGATGCGTAGCATTCCCGTCGCCGAAGCCAAGGCCCACTTTTCCGAACTGCTCAAAGCCGTGGAAGCGGGCGAGGAAATCGTGATTACTCGTCGGGGACGTGCCGTTGCCCGGCTGTGTTCACAACGGCAGCTCACTGCCGCAGAGGTGCTCGCCCCGCTGTGGCAAGACCCCATGGACATCGAGGCGCCAGAAGATCGCGCTCCGGAGCCAGTGCCCGATTGGGATGACTGACCGTGTCGTTGTATTTGCTCGACACCAACATGCTGATAGCTGCCATCAAGGGGCGCGCTCCGGTCCGCGAAAAGCTCGAAGCCATTGATGCCTCAAGATTATTGATCTCACCGATCGTGCTGGGCGAGCTGCTCACCGGAGTCGAAAAGAGCCAGCACCGTTCGTCCAGCCGCGAACGATTGCTGGGCGTCCTGTCAGGTCTGCACATGGTCGATATCCAGCCTGAGGCTGCTTTTGCGTACGGAAAGATTCGCGCGGCACTGGAATCGGCGGGCACCCCGATCGGCGCGAACGATCTCTGGATTGCTGCCCATGCTCTGTCGCTCGAGGCTGTTGTCGTGACCGATAACGAGCGCGAGTTTCGGCGCGTCCCCGACTTGCAAATCGAGAATTGGCTGGCGCGATAGTCGACAGCGAGGTCTCGATGAACGAGTAGAGCGGGATGTCGGGCAGTCCGCGAATTGCTACAGACGTATCATGCTTATAGCGGTCCATATGAGGAACTCGATAAGGATTCCCCCGGGGCGCTTGGACGCCGCTTACGTGCCGCCGGTCATCCGTGCGCGCTTCGGAATCCCGGCTGAGCACGTTCACCCAGGCCGCTCGACCGTCGGATTCTGCTTGTCGAACCCACGAGGATAGGAGGCGCCAACGCAGATTTCCACGCGCGTTTCAAGGCCGAAGTCTCCGGTCGTCACGTGGTTCCATTTCCGTCTCGGCTAGACTTTCGTCATGCTTTCTGCCATCAGTCGGATGTTCGCGGTCTTTTTCGTCGCGTCTCTGGTCACGCCGTGCTGGGCGCTTGACGATCAGGATAGCGACCGACTCGAGGCGCTGGCCGGCGGCGTGGATCGTTTGCATGCTCTGCTGGTCTTGCATGATGGTCGGGCGGTCCTGGAGTACGTCGAGGCCGGATCGGGCCTCGATCGACCGGCCAATCTGAAGTCCTTGTCCAAGACGGTGCTGGCGTTGGTCGCCGGAATCGCGATCGACAACGGCGTGATCGAGGCGCTGGATGAGCCGGTGCTGAGCCTGCTTGGCGATCGGGCACCCGTCCGGCCGACTCCGGGGGCGGAGCGGATCACGCTCGAACACGCGTTGTCCCTGCAGACCGGATTGGCGTCCACTTCAGGCAGGAATTATGGGCGCTGGGTGCAGAGCGACAACTGGGTGACGCACGTTCTGACCCGGCCGATGGTGGCCGAACCCGGCAAGCGCATGATCTATTCGACCGGATCGTCGCATCTGACCGCCGCGGCTCTGGTTGCGGCTTCGGGTCGCTCTGTCCGTGACCTGGCTCGCGACTGGATTGGCGGGCCCCTGGAAATCCGGATACCGGACTGGATGACCGATCCGCAGGGCATCCACTTCGGCGGCAACGAGATGCAGCTCTCTCCCCGGGCGCTGGCGCGGATCGGTGAACTCTACCGCCTCGGCGGCCGGCTCGATGGTCAGCGCGTCGTGTCAGCCGAATGGATCAGGGAATCCTGGACAGCCCGGGGACGCTCCCCGTGGTCCGGCGATGAATACGGCCTCGGCTGGTTCATCACCCGTCTGGCCGGCGAGCGGGCGTACTACGGCCGCGGCTACGGTGGGCAGATGCTCTACGTGATTCCCGATCTGGCCCTGACCGTCGTCATTACCTCCGATTCGACACCGCCGTCGTCGGGCGGCCGGGTGCTGCAGCAGCGGAATCGTCTGGTCACCGAAATCATGCGGGCGACTCGCCCAACGGACCAGGCCTCGGTACCTGCGGGGCCGACGCGCTACAATGATTGACTGAAAAGGCTCATCGGCGCGGAACTGATCGTCGTTCTGCATCCTGTGAGCACACCGCTTTGATTCCACCTTCGAGCAGCGCGACCATCCGGTCTACGGGGTATGCGTCTGTTCTTGCAGTGGTCGTCGAATCGAAGGAGCCGATTCATCCCGGGAGAGAGATTTGCAGGATCATGATGCCGACGCGCAGGAGCTGATCGCCGAACTCGAAGAGGTCTACGAGACCGACTACGAGATCGGACAGGATAACGTCGAGCGCTTCGGGCTCGACATGCATAATCCGGTGTTTTTCGTCAGCGCGGGCCTGATCGCCGTGTTCGTGCTGCTCTCTCTGGTCTTTCCCGAAGACGCGAAAACCGCGCTCGAAGCGACGAAGTCCTGGATTCAGATCGCTTTCGACTGGGTGCTGCTGTCGGCCGGAAACGTGTTCCTGCTGTTCTGCCTGGCGCTGATCGTGCTGCCGATCGGCAACATCCGCATTGGTGGTGATGATGCCAGCCCGGATTTCTCCCTGCTGTCCTGGTTCGCGATGCTGTTCGCGGCCGGCATCGGCATCGGTCTGATGTTCTGGGGTGTGGCCGAACCGGCCGGGTACTACACGGACTGGTACGGTACTCCGCTCGATATCGATGGCTATACCGATCAGTCGCGTCGAGCCGCGCTCGGTGCGACGCTTTTCCACTGGGGGCTTCACCCCTGGGCGATCTACGCGGTGGTCGCGCTGGCGCTGGCCTTTTTCGCCTACAACAAAGGCCTGCCGCTGACTATCCGTTCGACCTTCTATCCGTTGCTCGGTGACCGGGTCTGGGGACCGATCGGCAACGTGATCGACATTCTCGCCGTGCTGGCGACGATCTTCGGCCTGGCGACCTCTCTGGGTTTCGGCGCGCAGCAGGCGGCCGCGGGACTCGGTTTCCTGTTCGATTTCGACAGCGGCCTGAACACGCAGCTGCTCATCATTGCCTGCGTCACCGGTCTGGCTCTGGTCTCGGTGTTGCGCGGCATCGACGGGGGCGTCAAGCTGCTGTCGAACATCAACATGAGCCTCGCGCTGCTGCTGCTGCTGTTCGTGATCGTCGCCGGTTCTCTGGCCGCATTCAGCGCCAACCTCATCGAGACGCTCAGCGGTTACGGGCAGTACATCGTTCCGCTCAGTAATCCGGTCGGCCGCGACGATGATGTGTTCTATCACGAGTGGACGATCTTCTACTGGGCCTGGTGGATCTCCTGGTCACCTTTCGTCGGCATGTTCATCGCGCGGGTATCGCGTGGACAGACCGTTCGGCAGCTTCTGACCGCGGTGCTGATCGTTCCGACGCTGGTCACCTCGATCTGGATGGCGGCCTTCGGCGGCAACGGGATCGATCAGGTCGAGGCGGGCGTCGGCGCGCTGGCCGATGGCATTGGTGATGACGCGCTCGTCCTGTTCCAGATGCTCGAAAATCTGCCGTTGGCGTCGATCACTTCACTGCTCGGTATCTTGCTGGTGCTGGTGTTCTTCGTCACTTCCTCCGATTCCGGATCGCTGGTCATCGATTCGATCACCTCCGGCGGCAAGACCGATGCGCCGGTGACCCAGCGTGTCTTCTGGGCCACGACCCAGGGGGTGATCGCCGCGGTGCTGCTGTCACTGGGCGGCAGCGCCGCGCTCGACGCGCTGCAGGCCGGCGCGGTCAGTACCGGTCTTCCGTTCACTTTCGTATTGCTGGCGATGTGCGTCAGCCTGTGGCTCGGTCTGCGCCACGAGCGAAAGCTGAACCAGGCAATCGAGTCCTAGTCGCGGAGGATATGACGATGTTCGAACGGATCATGGTGCCGGTGGTGCTCGACCACGCCGAACGGATGGAGCGAACGCTGCGGGCCGCAGCCGACCTGGCGACCGAATACGGCGCCTCGGTAACCTACGTGGCCGTGTCTGGGAAGGTGCCGAACGCTGTGGCCAGCACGCCCGAAAAATTCGCGGCCGAGCTCGACATGTTCGCCCGGGAGCAGGGCGCGCAGGCCGGGATCACGGCTCGGGCGCTGAGCATCACCAGCAATGATCCGGGCGCGGAGATCGAGAAGCGCCTGCTGCAGGCGATCGCGACCGTCGGCGCCGATCTGGTGGTCATGGGCTCGCACAAGCCCGGCGTGGCCGATGCCCTGCATCTGATCGGCTCGCACGCGGCCTGGCTGGTCCGCCACAGCGACGTTTCGGTGTTCGTCGTGCGCTGATCGATTCAGAGGTTTCTCAACGGCCGCCGCCGCCACCGCCGCCGCCACCGCCGCCCGAAAAGCCGCCCCCGCCCCCGCCAGAGGAACTGCCGGGGGGCGTGGCCGCCGACGAAATACTCGACGAAAGCCCTTGGCTCAGGGAGCTGCTCATTGCCGACAGGCTGTCGGTGGGAGCCCCGCTACCGCCGTACCAGACCATGCGCCGCGTGGCTTCAGCGGCCGCTGCTGCGCCGACGGCGGCGGTGAGCTTGTCGGTCCAGGCGTCCTCGACCTTGAGCGCCATGGCATAGGGCAGGAGCCGCTCGAAGCGTTCGGCGTTCATGGCCGGTTCGTTCGGGTCGCGCTGCTCGAGTCGTCCGAGATCGTCCTTTTCGGCGACGGTCAGGTAGCGCTGCAGCCCCTCGACCTCATCGCGCAGCGCCCGCCCCTTTTCGGTCGGTGCCGACATGATCATCGCGAACGGCAGATTGACCAGCGCCAGAATCATCATGCCGACGACCAGCGCGGTCGTGCCGGCTCCGTCGGCGAGCACGAAAGCCAGAATGGTGACCGCGATCGAGGCCAGTCCTCCTTTCCAGAGGATGCCGTAGTTGGGCTTGATGTACTCGCCCTTGTAGCGTCCGTCGACGGCCAGCTTGTGGGCGCTGATCGCCGACTGCATGCGGCTGGCGGTTGCGCTGCCCTTCTTGAGCTCGAACACCGGGCCCTCGGCGAACAGCGTGTTGATCAGGGCCTTCTGCGACTGGTCGATGCCATCGGGCAGGGGTTTGTCGGTGCGCTTGAGCGTCCAGGTGTCGCCGAGGAGCCTGTCTTCGCGCTCGATCGTCACCAGCCCCAGGACGGCCATCGCGACCAGGTCGGCCATGAAGCCGCGTTGATCGTAGCCTTCCCTGAGGACGTAGCGCAGACCGGACGGCGCATGGTCGGCGGGGGGCTCGTAGCGGGCGACGATAACCCCGGCGGCCGGGCCGCGGCCGTGCCGGTACCAGGCGCGCCAGTAGTAGACAGTCACGCCGATCAGTCCGAGCAGCATCACGATCAGGCCGCGATTGTCGCGCAGCAGCCAGGCAATGCGGTCGCCCCGGGTCGGCTCCTCGACGATGCCTTTCGGGAAGCCGACAACGATGGTCAGCCCTTCGCGCATCCCGAGTGGGTCGATCGTCTCGAACCGCACCTGGCCGGGGGCGGGGATGCTGGTCCGGGCGCGCCGCTCGGTCGATCCGAGGGCGCCGGTGAACGCGTTCAGTTCGAGCTCTTCGGCGGGGACGGGTTCGGGCAGGGTGACCTGAGCGCTCGCCCTGTCTATCGGAAAGGCCCAGCCGAGGCCGGTGACGTTCCAGTAGAGCTCGTCGTGGTTTTCGAAAAAGCCGAGCTGGCGCTGGGTTCGGTAGCGGATCGTGAAGGTGTAGTTGCCGGGGCCCGGCAGAAAGTCGTCGTTGCCGGTATTGACGCGGATGCCATTGCTGACCCGTTCGGTGAACCAGGGCTCGGGCCTGCCGTCGCGCAGGACCTCGACGACCTCGAAGTCAATCCGCACGCGATTGCCGAAGCGATCGCGGTAACGGGTGGGGAAATCGCGGTAGATGCCGCGACGAATGTTCTGCTGCAGCGAGCGCACCTTGATCTGTTCGCTCACTTCGAGGCTGCCGTCCGGCAGGATCACGATGTCGCTGTGATAGCCAAGAATCCGTTCGTCCTGCGCGTTCGCAACTGTCGCACAGATGCCAAGCGCGAGGAGCAGGGCGAAAATGCCCGAGAGTCGCAGGGTCCATTGCCCCAGGGCCGGGCTCATGTCTTCAACTCGACGCCCGGCGCGGGGCGGTGGCGGTCTTCGGCCGAATAGAACTCGGCTTCTCCGAAACCGAACAGGCGCGCAACGAGCAGATCGGGGAATTGGCCGACCAGGGTATTGAGGTCGCGGACGGCGCCGTTGTAGTAGCGGCGGGCATAGACCAGATGATTCTCGACTTCGACCAGTTTGGCGCTCAGGTCGGTGAAATTGGTGCTCGCCTTGAGGTCCGGATAGGACTCCTCGAGCACCAGCAGGCGACTCAATAGTTGCTCGAGATCGTTCTCGATCTTCCCCAGTTCGGCCGGGCTGTCGGTCCGAAGCGCGCGAGCCCGGAGTTCGGTGACCGATTCGAGCGTCTGCCGCTCGTGCCCGACGTACGCCTTGACGACGTCGACCAGGTTCGGCACCAGGTCGTGGCGGCGGGTGAGCTGTACGTCGATATCGCTCCATGCGGTGTCGACGCGCTTGCGCTTTTCGACCAGCCGGTTGTAGATGACGACGGCCCAGATCAGCAGTCCGACAACGACTGCAACGATGATCCACTCCATGGGTCTGACCGTTTCCGCGAAGACCGGACCAGTTTACTGGATCAGGTTGCCAAGGGAGCCTCTGAAAAACTCTGTGCGGGCGCGACGGAGTCTTTCCGGGATGACCGGCTGTGGCTTCGGCGAGCGCCGGTTCGTGCCTGGTGCGGTTTGCCGAAGGCAAGAAGCGCCGGGCGACGAAGCGATTAGCGCGTGTGGTTTGGTTGTTCCAAATGAGCGAGCCCGATGGTCATGACAATCGGCAGCGAGTCGCCCGGAAAGAGCCTGCCCCGGACTTGATCCGGGGCCCGTCCCATCAGGGTTTCGCCGGAAAAGCCGCATCTCGAGCGTTGCGCCCCTCGGCCGTAGCGCCGTTTCGTGGCTGGTGCGCTTTGCCGCAGGCAAGAAGCGCCAGACAAAGAAACGATAAGCGCGTGACGGCTACTGTCACTCGGGTCGCACCACACGATCTGCGGCTTTTCCGACTGAAACGCGCTCCGCACAGAGTTATTCAGAGGCTCCCTAGCGGCAGTGCGCGACATCGGGCGGCTCTGGTCCGGATGCTGCCCGGCGCCCATCGCAGCCCAAAAAAAGAGCCCCGGAATTCCGGGGCTCTGGATCGATCGACCTTTCCGTCGAAATCCTACGGCGTCTGCAGCCAGAGATCGTAGCTGCCGCTGCCGGAGAACGAGCGGACCCGCCAGTAGTAGTAGCCGGAGGTGCCGTTGTACTCGACGAACTCGCTGCTGCTTCCCGACGTGCTTTCGGCGACCTTCTGCCAGCTGCCGTTCCAGCGATAAAGCTCGAGGTCGAAGTCGGCCGCGGCCGGCCCTTCGAGCCAGCCGCGGTGCGTTCCGCCGCCCGCCTGGTACCAGGTTCCGTTGGGCTGGGCTTCGCTGGCGCCGTCGCTGAGCGTTCCGCTGTACTGGGTGCAGTTGGTGCACGGATCGCTGCTCGGTTCGGCGTAATCGCCGACCAGGGTCACGCTCGAATAGGCACTGTAGCCACGAATCATGACGTGCCAGGTGCCGCTCTGCGGGCTTGCGAACGAACAGGTCTCGTTGTTGCCGCTGCGGTAGGGGCGGCAGTCATAGGTGCTGGTCGTGGGTTCCGCACCACGGCGCACGTACAGATCGGCGTCGCCGCTGCCGCCGCTCATCGTGAACGTCAGATCGGTTGCGCCCGCCGGGACTTCGAGAGTGAAGAAGACCTCCGAACCCTGAGTGCCGGCGAGACCGGACACGGGAACGCCCTTGTCGAGTGCGTTGGTGCCGCCACCGCCGCCGGGCTCGTCGAAGCTGCCGACCAGGCTCAGGCTGCTGTAGGCGCTGTAGCCCTGGATCATCACGTGCCAGGTGCCGGCCTGCGGGGTGGCGAAGTCACAGGTCTCGTTGTTGCCGTTCAGCCAGGGGCGGCAGTCATAGGTGCTGGTCGTGGGATCAGCGCCACGGCGCACGTAGAGATCGGCATCACCGCTGCCGCCGCTCATCTGGAACGACAGATTGGTAGCGCCGGTCGGAACCTCGAGGGTGAAGAAGATCTCGGATCCCTGGGCACCGGACAGGCCGGTTTCGGCTACGCCGTTCTCGAGCTGGCCGGGATCGGGGTCCGGGTCGGTGCCGCCGCCGCCGAAGCGGGAATACGCCAGCAGATTCGGCGAACCGTTGAGGCTGCTCAGCTTGCCGGTGCTGCCGTTGCTGTAGATCGCGTTCTCGACCTGGGTCGGGGTCGCGGTGGGATTGCCGGCCAGATAAAGCGCCGCGATGCCGGCGACGTGCGGCGCCGCCATGGACGTTCCGCTGATCGTGTTCGTCGAGGTGTTGCTGGTGTACCAGGCCGAGGTGATGCTGCTGCCCGGTGCGAAGATGTCGACACAGCTGCCCCAGTTGGAGAAGCTCGAGCGGCTGTCCGAGCTTGTCGTCGATCCAACGGTGATGGCCGCTGCCGCCCGAGCGGGTGACACGTTGCAGGCATTCTGGTTCTCGTTTCCGGCCGCGACGACGACGGTGACACCGGCGTTGCGCATATTGGCGACCGCGTTATCGGTGGACGTGGACGCGCCCCCGCCAAGGCTCATGTTGGCCACTGCGGGCTTGATGTGGTTGGCGGCGACCCAGTCCATCCCGGCAATGACACCGGCGTTGGTCCCAGAGCCATTGCATCCGAGTACCCGGATCGGAACGATGATTGCCGCCTTGGCGATACCCCAGGTACTGCCGGCAACGGTCCCGGCGACGTGCGTGCCGTGGCCGTTGCAGTCGTTCGAGCCCTGGCCGTCGTTGATCGCGGTGTAGCCGGAAATGACACGACCACCGAAATCATTGTGATTGGTTCTTACCCCGGTGTCGATGATGTAGGTGTAGACGTTCGAAGCGGTGGTGTCGTAGACGTAGGTGCCGTTGAGGGGGCGGTCGCGCTGGTCCGAACGGTCCAGTCCCCAGGTCGCGTTCGGTTGCGTTGTCTGCCGGACGCTGACGATTCCGTTCTCTTCGACGTAGGCGACGCGACTGTCCATCAGCAGCCGGACCAGGGCGCGATCATCCGCCTCGACCACGAACCCGCGCAGGACATGGGTGAAGCTGTTGGTGACCCGCATGCCGTAGGAGCGCGCCATGGTTTGCGCGACTGAGGCCACTGAAGGCTGGCGTGACCGGCTTTCGCCGGCCAGTCGGGCCACTTCGTCCTTCAGGACCACGATGTACTCGTTTTCTACCGGTTTGAGTGCCTCTCGGAACTCGACGGTGGCGCGCGCAGAGCGCTCCTGAGCGCCGGCCAGGCTCGAAAAGGCCAGAAGGGCCGCGACCGTCAGGGTGGAGCAAAGTCTCATCAAGTGCATATCAGAAGGTTCTCCCAGTTGAACGGTGGATCAGGTTGGTCCCCTTGATGACGCGCGGACGGGATCAAAATCGGGTCCCGCCGTCGCAGCCGGCTGCCTGTGGAATCGGTTCGACGTGAAAACGGACCCGTCCCATTGCTTCGTCCGATTTCGACCGTTCCCCTCGCACGATTCCAGAGGTCGGCGGCGGCGACCCCGGATTTATACACACAACCTTCACGGCAATTCCAGCGCGATCCGAGAAAAAGATCAAGAAGTGTGACGGGTTTCACGCAAAAATGCGCTACGATCAGTTTCGTTTGATCAAGGTCAACGGTGCACGGCCGCGCATCGGGCCGTGGCAGTAGGGCAGGCCGGAGAGGTTCGAGGGGAGAAGGCGGCCCCTGCCAGCCCGACCCCAGCACCCGTCGTTTTCGCTGCCGCTGCTCCCTTCCGGGCCTGACGGGGTTCACGAAAGAAACAGTGTGGGAAGACCAGCAGGAACCACCAGTAACGATTATATCGCAGAGCGTAAGGGTGGGGTGGCGGACGCTGATGCCCGGTCCATCGTGTACACTGAACAGTACTCGGCTCACCATCCCGGTTCAGGTAAAAAAGGTATTCATTACATTGAGTTATCAAGTCCTCGCAAGGAAATGGCGCCCGCGGAATTTCACCGAACTCGTCGGGCAGTCGCATGTCGTCAAGGTTCTCGGCAACTCTCTGGCCGAAGGCCGCGTCCACCACGCCTTCCTGTTTACCGGGACGCGCGGCGTGGGCAAGACGACGATCGCCCGCATCCTGGCCAAGTCCCTGAACTGTCTGGAAGGCGTGACTGCCGAGCCCTGCGGTGTATGCGAGCACTGCGTCGCGATCGACGAGGGCCGCTTTGTGGATTTGCTGGAAATCGACGCGGCGTCCCGCACTCGGGTCGATGACACCCGCGAGATTCTCGACAACGTCCAGTACGCGCCGGCCCGGGGACGGTTCAAGGTCTATCTGATCGACGAAGTGCACATGCTCTCGACCCACAGCTTCAATGCCTTGTTGAAGACTCTTGAAGAGCCGCCCGACCACGTCAAGTTCGTGCTGGCCACGACCGATCCGCAGAAAATCCCGGTGACGATCCTGTCGCGCTGTCTGCAGTTCAATCTCCGTCGACTGTCGCCGGATCAGATCGGGCAGCAGATACAGCGCATTCTCGAGGCTGAAGGCATCGATTTCGAGACCGAAGCGGTCACTCTGCTGTCTCGCGCCGCCGATGGAAGCATGCGCGACGGCTTGAGTCTGCTCGATCAGGCCCTCGCGTCTGGCGGGAAGCTGATCGAAGATGAAGTCAGGGACATGCTGGGCAGCGTCGAACAACGCCATATCCATGGCTTGCTCGAGGCGCTGGCCGAGCGCAATCCGGCCCGGGCGATCGAGGTCATCGGTGAAGTGTTCGCCCAGGCCCGTGATATGGGGCAGCTGTTGCTCGACCTGGCTGAAGGGCTGCATCGCATCGGATTGATTCAGACCCTGCCGGATTATCGTGACGACAGCCGGGCTGACTGGGATCAGCTGGTCGATTTCGCCGATCGACTGGATCCGGAAGATCTCCAGCTGTTCTATCAGATCGCCGTGACGGGCCGGCGCGATCTCGAGCTCGCGCCGAATGAACGCTCCGGCTGCGAAATGACCTTGCTCAGGATGTTCGCGTTCCAGCCCGATGAGGTGCCGGCCGCTACCAGGCATGGGGCGGGTTCGGTCGCTTCGTCCGGGCAGGTCGGGTCGACCGCGCCCGCGGTGAAGGCTTCAGTCAGCAAGGACGATGCTGGCGCAGGCTCGGGCCCCTGGCGCAGCGATCGGACGCTGAGTCGCGACAACTGGGCCGAGGTGCTGAATCGTCTCGAACTGACCGATTCGGTGCGTATGCTGGCGGGCTTGCTGCTTGTCGGAGAGGTCAGGGATCCCCAGGTTCAGTTCAGGGTGGCTCGTGACGAGATCATGCTGGTCACCGACCGCTTCAAGGCGGCGTTGACGCGGGCACTGGAGGGCTACCTGGGCGGGCCGGTGCGCTTGCTCGTACAACCGGCCGACGACCCCGACCTCGCGACGCCGGCCCGGATGGAACAGAGCCGGGCCGAGCGAACCCAGGCCGAAGCAGAAGCGGCGATCGAGCAGGACCCGATCGTTCGCAAACTCAAGGATCGTTTCAACGCAGAAGTCCTGCGCGAGTCCATTCGACCGACCGATACACGGAGTCATTGACTATGAAAGGCAGTATCAGCCAGCTCATGCAGCAGGCGCAGAAGGTTCAGGAAAACATGAAGAAGGCCCAGCAGGAGCTGGCCGAACTGGAAGTCACCGGCCAGGCTGGCGGCGGTCTCGTGGAAATCGTCATGAACGGTCGGCACGAGGTGCGCCGGGTCGCGATCGACCCCGAAGTCGCCGATGACCGCGAGATGATCGAGGACCTCACGGCGGCCGCTTTCAACGACGCGGTCAATCGGGTCCAGGAGGCGACTCGTCAGAAGATGAGCGAGATGACCGGTGGTCTGCCGTTGCCGCCCGGTTTCACCCTGCCTTGAATCGCCATCGACCCCGCCGCCATGGCGGCTGATCCTTTCGACGAACTGCTCGAGGCGCTTCGCTGTCTGCCGGGCGTTGGCGCGCGCAGCGCCCAGCGTATGGCGCTGCATCTGCTCGAACGGGATCGTGATGGCGGTCGGCGCCTGGCCCGGGCGCTCGGGTCCGCGATGGACGGGATTCAGCGTTGCCGCCTGTGCCGTAATTTCACCGCCGGCGAGGTTTGCCGTATCTGCCTGAATGATCGTCGTGACCCGAGCCTGATGTGCGTTGTCGAAGGTCCGGCCGATGTTCTGGCCATCGAATCGGCGACCGGGTTTGCCGGCCGCTACTTCGTGCTGCTCGGACGTCTTTCGCCGCTCGATGGGCTCGGTCCGGAGGATCTCGGCCTCGATCTGCTCGAGGCCAGGCTCGAAAGCGAGAACATCGAGGAGATGATCATCGCGACCAACACCACGGTCGAGGGCGAGGCCACCAGTTACTATCTACAGGAAATGGCCGAGCGATATCAGGTCCGGGTCACGCGCCTGGCCCAGGGGGTTCCGCTTGGCGGTGAGCTGGAGCATACCGACCGCTCGACCCTGGCCCACGCCTTCAGTTCGCGGCTCGCCTTGAAGTAGTCATTCCGGTCGCTTCGGCCATCGCGACGCTTGTCCCTGGCGGCCCACCGGATCCGGTTCGGATTCCGTGAAAAGACGGGCCGCCGGCAAAGCGGCGGCCCGGGTCTGTTCGCGCGCGGCCAGCGGCCGTCGCTTACTACTCGTTTTCGCTTTCACCGAGCTGGATGCGGTCGCGATTGCGATCCACGGTCGCCATGCCGATGCCGCGCACGTTCACGAGCTCGTCGATGTGCTCGAAATCGCCATTGGCCTCACGGTAGGCGATGATCGCCGCGGCCTTGGCCGGGCCGACGCCCTGAAGGGCATCGGCCAGTTGTTCGGCGGTCGCCGTATTGACGTCGACGACGGGCATTTCGGCACTGACCAGACCGCTCAGGCAGAGGCTGAGCAGGGCGGCGGCGATGACGGTCTTGATCGTTTTCATGGTGTTTCTCCTTGCAGTCTGATTGGAAAGCGGGACCTCGGTCCCCGCCGGACCCCTTGTCCGACGTCGGACACAGTCTAGGAATCGCCGATCGCTCGCGAATCAGGAGAATGTCCCCTTGTGAACTAGGAAATCTGCGCAGAAAAAAGCAGGAAATTTCATTCTCAGGTTTTGAGAACGGCGGATGTTTCAATACTGATCAACGACTTGAAGCAGATGGAGACCTGGCATGAAAGCACGCATCAGTTCGCGCGAATTTCGCGATCAGATCGTCGGCAAGCGTATCAGCGGTGTGATTGCTCGCCCGGGCGCGGAGGGTGAAGCGCCGATGGTGATGCTGCTGCGTTTCGACGACGGCAGCGTGGTCGAATTCGTCTCGCCGCGAAGCGATCGAATACTCGAGAAGGCGCTCGTGGTCCAGAACGCGCCGGATGCTCCAGCGATGGCCTTCGAAACCGGTCAGTTCGAGCTCCTGCAGCTGCCGCCATGCGCCGCGGCCGGGCAGCCGGCCAACTGAATCGGCCGCGTTCGGAGCTCAATGGTGTTTCGAGAGGAGCGTCACAGAACCAGCGGGAGCCGTACGCTCGATCGTTTATCCACACCATGCTGTGGAAAAGTCTGTGAACAGCTGGCGGCAAGCGGCGGGAGGACGGGCGCTTTAACGGTTTGGTCATTTTTTTACCAAACTAAAAAGGGTATATTTATCAGTAAGTTGCGTTTGTCAAGTGTTCTTGTGCCCGTCATCGGGCTGTCAACAAAGTGTCAAATCCGGAATCAGGCAGTTGTGTATAACAAGTCAAAGTGACTTGCTAAATGATCAAGCTAACCTACTGATAGTTCGTCAGGGCGCAAGTCAAGCTCCGATGGCCATTCTGCGAGTTGTCTGAGAACATCGAGGTCGGAAGCATCGTTGCGTTCCCGGGCCAGCGCGGCGACTTCGGCCTGATACTCCGCCAGACGGATCGAGGCCAGGTCGGGATCGCTCAGAAGCCGGCGCTTGCGGTGCATTTCCCATTGCTGTTGCTCTTCTTCGCTGAGGCTTTCCGGAAACAGGCGGGCGCGGTAACGAAACAGCAATTCGTTGAGGCGGGCATCGCGAAAAGGCAACCCCACGCGCGCCAGACCGTCGCCGTCCAGTTCTCGAATGCGCGGATACAGGCGCTGGTCGTCGCGCGGCGCGAATCCGTCGTAGAGGGCCAATTCCGGATCCAGAGCCTTTTCGGCAGCCCCCGCTTCGCTGCGATCATCGAACAGCGAACGCAGCCGCTGACGGAAGGCCTCGTTCGACAGCAGGCGGTCCGCATTGCGCTGCACCCGCGGTGGATCGAACTCCAGGCGTTCGCGGGCCTTTTCGTCCAGCACCGCCATGGGCGAGAGCATCGGGCAGCGGTTGCTGCGGACCAGCTTGATCGGAAGACGCTCGACCCCTTCCGGGAGGTCCTTTTCTGCGGTCCACAAGCGATCTTCAAGCTCATCGGTCGACAGGTCGAGAAACGGGTCGGGGTCGACGGACAGGTCCCACAGGATCCACTGGCCCGAGAAGCGCGGATGCGCCACCACCGGCAGCACCGGCGCCGTGCAGAATCGGGCTGCGGGAAACCGGGCCGAACTGTGCAACAGGGGTTGACCCTGCTGGAGCAGGCCGGCGACACGATGCTTCTCGCGCAGGCCGAGCGCCCAGGTCCAGAGGCGTGGCTGGCGATCACGGACGAGCCGGGCCATGCCGATGGTCGCTTCGACATCGACCAGAGCGTCATGCGCGCGTCCGGCGGCGACGCCGTTGGCGCGGGCCAGGTCCTCGAGTCGAAAGCTCGGCGTTCCATCGTCGCGTTGTGGCCACTCGATGCCTTCGGGCCGCAGGGCCTGCGCCATGCGCAACAGGTCGATCAGGTCGAAGCGCGAATTGCCGTTGGCGTATTCGCGGGCGTAGGGGTCGATGAAGTTGCGCCAGAACAGAAAGCGGGTCACTTCGTCGTCGAAGCGGAAATTGTTGTACCCGACGCTGCAGGTGTCGGGTTGACTCATGGCCTCGCTGACGGCCGCGGCGAACTCGTTTTCCGGCAGACCGCGCTCGCGCGCGAGCTGCGGCGTGATGCGGGTGATCAGGCAGGCCATCGGCTGCGGCAGCACATCGCTGGCGGGCTGGCAGTAGATCACCTGCGGGCTGCCGATCGGTTCGAGGTCGAGACCGGTTCTCACAGCGGCGAACTGGGCCGGCCGATCACGGCGAGGGTCGGCTCCGAAAGTCTCGAAATCGTGCCAGAGGAATGTAGGATTACTCATGCCCCATTGTATTCAATGCACCCTGGATTCTTGAAGAATCAATCAACAGGTAAAAGGAGACGGCAGCAAATGGAGTTGGACCGGTGCGACACTGATCGACCGAAACTGCGACTGATCCGGCACGGTCAGGCCAGCCTGGGCAGCGACGATTACGACCGACTGTCCGAGCTGGGCTGGACCCAGGCGCGGCAGCTCGGCGCGCATCTGGCGCGCGAAATCGCGGCGAAACAATCGGCGGCTCCCCTGGTGGTCTCCGGGTCCATGCGCCGGCACAGGGAAACGCTGGAAAGCCTCGCTATCGAACAGCAGGCGTTGATCGATCAGTCCCTCGATGAGTACGGCCTCAGAGAACTGATCATGAGTGCGCTGGCCGAAGCGGATCGGCTGGAATTGACCGTGCCCGAGCTGCGAATCCTTTCAGACCCAGTCACCCACCTGCCGGCGCTGCTGGAATGGTTCCCCGACGTGCTGGCCGTGTGGCAGCAGGGCCGGCTCGCCTGCGCCTACAACGGGACCTGGCAATCCTTCCGGGATCGCGTGGTCTCTCCGGTCGCGGACTGGCGAAGTGCCTTGATGGCCGGTCGAGAGGTGATCGTGGTCAGTTCGGCCGGTGTCATCAGCGCTATCACAGCCGAACTGCTGGATCGCCCGCCAGCCTGGCAGCGCGAACTCAATGTGAAGCTCTATAATGGCTCGCTGACCGAGCTGGTCCCGAGCGACGATGGGAAATGGCGCGCCCTGCGCGTCAACTGCGTTCGTCACTTCGAACAGCCCGAACTGCACACCCTGGCCTGAGCAAAGACTGCCATGACCGACCAACCTGTCACCATCATCACCGGTTCCAGCCGCGGCATCGGGCGGGCGACAGCCGAGCTGCTGGCGCGTCGCGGACACGCCGTGATCGTGTCGAGCCGCAATCAGGATCGTTGCGACGAGGTTGCAGAAGCGATCCGCGATGCCGGAGGCTCGGCGCGGGCCGTGGCCTGCCATATCGGGCATGAGGAGCAGCTCGAAGACCTGGTCGCCAGGACCATGGATCATTTCGGGCGCCTGGATCATCTCGTCCTCAATGCGGCCAGCAATCCGGTCTACGGGCCGTCCAGCCAGGTCGACCAGAAGGCCTTCGACCTGATCATGCGCAACAACGTCTACGCCGCGATGCGTCTGTCGCATCTGGCCCGGCCTCATCTGGCGCGCGCCCCGGACCCCTCCGTCGCCCTGGTGTCATCGATTGCCGGCTCCTTCGGCAACAAGCTGATCGGCGTTTACGGCATGTCCAAGGCCGCGGAAAACCAGCTCGTGCGCAACCTGGCGCTGGAGCTCGGTCCGGACGGTATCCGGGTCAATGCGGTTGCCCCGGGGCTGGTCAAGACCGACTTCGCTCAGGCCTTGCTCGACGATGAGCGCATGGTGCGCTACTTCGAGACCACGACCCCGCTCCGGCGGCTCGCCGAGCCGGACGATATCGCTCGAGTCATCGCTTTCCTGGTGGGTCCGGATTCGGGCTGGCTTTCGGGACAGGTCCTGACCGCGGATGGCGGTTTGTCGGTTACGGGGGGCTTCTAGGTGCAGAGATCGACAATCACGCAGATCGTTTTTCTGGTCGCGCTGGCGTGGAGCCCGTTCTCGAGCGCCCAGATCTACACCTACGTGGACGAAAACGGGATCACGGTCTATACCGATCGCAAGCCCATGCAGGGCCGCTACGAGGTCAAGAACCTCGGTTGCTACGGGACCTGTCGAACGGGTGTGGATTGGAATCGCACGCCGTTGATGCTCGCTGAATTCGCAACCGAAATCGAGGTCGCCAGCGAGAGCTTCGGCGTCGATCCGGCGCTCGTCCGAGCCATCATGCACGCCGAATCCTGGTTCGAGCCGACGGCGGTCTCGCACGCCGGTGCCCAGGGTCTGATGCAACTGATGCCCGCGACTCAGCAGCGCTTCGGCGTCGCCAACCCTTTCGACCCGCTCGACAACATCACGGCCGGGGTCGCTTATCTGGCCTGGCTGCTCGAGGAATTCGACGACGACCTGACGCGCGCCGTGGCTGCCTACAATGCCGGTGAGAACGCCGTACGCCGGCACGGCGGTGTGCCGCCCTTCGATGAGACGCGGGAATACCTGCGCCGGGTCAATATCCTGTACCGGCGCTATCGTGGTTCCGGTTGACGGCCGCGGCGGCCGTCAGGGCAGGATCAGGCCGACAGGCCCCTGATGTGCTGGTTCAGACGCGACTTGTGCCGGGCGGCCTTGTTGGCGTGCATGATGCCCTTGGACACGGACCGGTCGATGGCCGGAACGGCGGCCTTGTAGGCCTGTTCTGCGGCGGCCTTGTCGCCACTTTCGATGGCGCGCAGCACCTTCTTGATTTCAGTGCGAACATTCGAGCGCAGCGACGCATTGCGCTGCCGGTGACGTTCGGACTGACGAGCGCGCTTGCGGGCGGATACGCTGTTGGCCACAGTTTACTCCTGAAGTTCGGTCAAAAAAGCGAAGCCGTCTATTGTCGGCCGATTTGGTGCCCGCGTCAAGCGTCGGGCCACCATGATCGCGGTAACTGCGCTAAGCTTCCGCTCAAACAGCGATAACAATCGATGAGCCTGCTCCGCTCCACGTTCAGCTTCGGGTCCATGACCCTGATTTCCCGGGTTCTCGGTTTCGCCCGCGATGTCGTGCTCGCTCGCTGGTTCGGCGCCACGGCCGCGACCGATGCGTTCTTTGTCGCGTTCAAGATCCCCAATTTCCTGCGCCGGCTGTTTGCGGAGGGGTCGTTTTCCCTCGCTTTCGTGCCGGTCCTCGCGGAATATCGCGAGCGCGGCGATCATGCCGCACTGCGCTCGCTGATCGACGCCACGACCGGCACGCTGCTGGCCGCTCTTCTGGTCGTGACCGGCATCGGCATGCTGTTCGCGCCCTGGGTGGTTCGCCTGTTCGCACCCGGCTTCATCGACAATCCGGAGCAGCTGGCGCTGGCCAGCGATCTTCTTCGGATCACCTTCCCGTATCTGATGTTGATCGCGCTGACGGCTCTGGCCGGAGGCATTCTGAACACGCTGGGACGCTTCGCGCTGCCCGCTCTGACACCGGCGCTGCTCAATGTGTCGCTGATCGTTGCGGCCGTGGCCTTCAGCGGTCGGTTCGAGGAGCCGGTTCGAGCCCTGGCCTGGGGGGTGCTGGCTGCCGGCGTGCTCCAGCTCGGCGTGCAGCTTCCGGCGCTCGCGCGCCATGCGGTACTGCCGAGGCCGCGTCTCGGCCTGTCTCATCCCGGGGTGAAGCGGATCATGAAACTGATGTTGCCGACCCTGTTCGGCTCGTCGGTCGCCCAGATCAGCCTGCTGCTCGATACTCTGATCGCCTCGCTGCTGGTGGCCGGCAGCATTTCCTGGCTCTACTACGCCGACCGCCTGATGGAATTCCCTCTCGGGCTGTTCGGCGTCGCGCTGTCCACCGTCATCCTGCCGACCCTGTCGCGCCTGCACGCCGGCGGCGACGGCGGCCAGTTTCGTTCAACGCTCGACTGGGCGATGCTGCTGGGCCTGGTCATCGCCGTGCCGTCCGCGGTGGGCCTGGCCGTGCTGGCCGAACCGATCATCATCACCTTGTTCCAGTACGGCGAGTTCAGTGCAGAGGCATCGCGGATGGCTTCGCTCGCGCTGGTGGCCTACTGCCTGGGCCTGCCCGGCTTCGTCGGCGTCAAGATTCTCGCGCCCGGCTTCTTTTCGCGACAGGACGCTCGCACGCCGGTGCGCATCGCGGTGACCGCACTGGCTGTCAATATGCTGCTGAACATTCTGTTCGTCGGCCTGATCATCTGGCATCTCAGCGGCGGAGACTTCGGGTCCGGTCTGTTTGCCACATTGGCAGCCCATCCGGGTGCCCACGTCGGACTCGCTCTGGCATCGAGCGTGTCGGCCTGGCTGAACGCCGGTCTGCTGTGGCGCAATCTGCGCGCACCGGCCCTGGCGCCGCGCCTGCCTGTCGTGCGGCTGATTCAGGTCGCGATCGCCTGTCTTGCCATGGCCGCCGTCGTGCTGCTCGTGGCTCCGAGTGGTGAATTCCTGAGCAATGCCAGCCTGATCGAGCGGATCACCTGGCTGACCCTCAGCGTAGTGTCCGGCGCTGTCGCCTATGCGCTGGTGTTGTTGATCAGCGGCCTGCGACCTCGGCATCTGGTCCGGCCGGCCGCGACCGGGCCGGTTGGCGAATCGTCCTGATTCGGACGGTGACCTGCAGGACTTAGGGCGGCTTCGCCGTCACGCGCTACGGCCCCGCTCAAGGGCTTCATGCATCTAGCAATGCAAACCGCCCTCGCGCTCCGGCCTGCGCTTCGCTTGCACGGCGAGTTTCTTTTGCCAGAAGATGCAAAAGATCTGAGGTCAAAGGCGTTCCGCCCACGCTTCGCTACCTGGGCGGGTTACTTTTCGCAGCGCGCCAAAAGTAACCAAAAGCGCTTGTGGGTGGGCCTGGGCGACTTGCCCTTCGGGTCCCCCCGGATCAAGTCCGGGGCAGGCTCTGCGATGCTCGGATCAAGCGGCGGTCGCTCAACTCACGCGCTACGGCT